>Ga0126342_10019761_pt1:0-5000 | contig 11407 bp, 5 predicted proteins | sample Cyp1metagenome_FD_92528 | JGI IMG/M metagenome (GOLD analysis project Ga0126342, IMG submission 92528) | Coral microbial communities from Lord Howe Island, Old Settlement Bay, Australia - Cyphastrea 1 metagenome | ecosystem: Host-associated > Invertebrates > Cnidaria > Coral ... | reverse complement strand
CATCAGGGTCCAAGCTGTCAATGTCTATGGCTATTGGTCCAGAGTGTCCCATCTAGGATTGCACTGTCAAATAGTGCTGGTACTCATCGCCTCATTGCATATGTCCATGTTTAGATGGGTTCCCTATGAAAATCATGCAATCACCAACTCATCACCCAGCGGCAGAACACCAAGGCACCACTACGCGACAAAGGTGGAGGAAAAGTCCACCAGAACCTTCTCGACGTCACGGATCAAGACGACTCCTTTTCCCTGACTGTGATTGTTTGGATCCAAATATGGGTTTGTCTGAAAATAGTGTAGCCCTACACCAATGGTTAATGATCATTATCCTTATTAAATGGCTACAGTTGGTATCTTAAACATGATAGTTTATCATGGATGGTGCAATTGGATCATGGTAAATTTACTGGATCCAAATATCATGGTTGCTGTTCATCCATGCCATCTTGGAAATCCTTACTTTTTTGGTTTATGAACTCTTATATCCATAGAAATACCATTATATCAGATTATATCCATACCATATCCCAAATCAACATACCCCCTCTGAAAATTAGCGTTGCTATGTTCATCATCTCTCAATCTCCCAGGGAATGCATAGCATGTGGTCAGCTGGATGGTTTCATGGATCCGACAAAATGATTTCGGGGTACCCTCTAGTGGAAACCTTGGCACAATAACGTGAATCATGGTGAAGCAAAGTATTGAATGTGTGTCATTTGGTGAATGGAAAGCATGGGCTATGGAAATGGAACCTGGGTGTTAGGCCAAAACTCCAGTGAAAATAGCTGTAATAGCTGTAATCTGTCAACATTCCGCCTGGCAGCCATTGTCAGGTTTGATGATGAAGGTCTGCTTTCTCACATTTGTAAACCTCAAACAGTGACAAAACACGGCGGCGTCCTGGATCTGAAGCTGAATTGGTCGTTGGATCCTTAGACCAGCATCCATCCGTTCCGAGTAGGTTTCAAACGCAGTGAATTTGAATCTATTGAAAGTTTGGCAAGCTCAATCAAGAAGCCATCAACTCTGAGACTAGAAGCCACAGACAAGCAGAATCAAGCAGACATATATGCTGACTCCTGTTTCAAGCTTTGAAGCCAAATGGGCCCCGATCCAAATTCGTGACTTGAAGGTTGGCAAAAAATTAGAACCTTTTGAGAATATGTATATAATATAATGAATTAAATTTCATTCTGAGCAAAAAAAATCAGTCCCATGTCCCGGGCCCCGAAACATGGCGTGCTTTTTGATCCACCGATTAGCTTGCCCTTGTGGGTCGATGCATACGCGCCACCTTGGAGGTGAGGAAACGCGCTGAAACGAGGGTAGACTCTTCTTTGAACGACAATCCAAATGCTCAAACGTGACGCCTGCGGCGGGCCCTCTTACACAGTCATAGAACATATTTTCGTTAGACTGTTGTTCTGTGCAACATGCAAGTTCGTCACCAAGAAACGCTTCAAGCCATTCTCTTCTCCTCCCATCATCGGCAAAGGTTCCTTAGAGATGTGCCCGTGGATGTGATGCCATCAGGGGCAATGGTTCAACGGAACTTCCGAACAAAATCATTGGAGCTCTCTGGTGGTTCCATTCATGAAAACCATAGTGATGAAAGATATCTGACACCGCCAACGAGTTGTGTCCAAAGAAGTCCAAAGAAACAGCTGAAGCAAATCAGATATTCAATTGCCTTTTCCGAGAATGCTAAGTCCTTGCATTGACAACGCTGCCAACGGATCTTGGATTGGATCATCTCAGAAGAAACTTAAATCTCACGCACTGGATCATCTGAGGCAAAGTCAAGTCCTTTTAGTTGCTGAAATCCAAGAAAAATGCTGGTAGTTTTAGACAATCCATATGGACTTGAATGATCTGAGATGATTCTTGTATGATCTATGCGACCAAAGGGGGTACCTCAAATCATATTTCCGACACCAGTTTGTTGACCATTAAATCATGCAAGGGGTAAGGAAACTCTGAGCGGTCGGTCCTCGCCAGTCTTGACAACAACAACAACAATAACAACAACACTGGGTCCCAACAGGGCTCACATGTGTACAAGCTCTAATTCCCATCGGATCCCACGATACTCAAAATCATTTCTTGTGACCGAACCATGACGTCGACGTGCTTCCAGCATGGGACGATGGCAGAACACTACTTTGTTACATCATCACAAAAGTCCACGCTGTACCAACAGAGCTGTTGATGACGAGTTGGTATATCCAACTGTATGATCTTTTGTAAAAACCAGGTTATATAGTATCATTAACCAGCTCATTAACTGCAATCAACCCGTCATAGCCCAGTAACCATAGCCGAGCAGCTTGGAGTTTTGTCAAGGTGTTGACTTCGCAGCTCGTGGTTTTTTTTTGAAACCCAGAACCTTGAATACTTTCGCAAGTCGGCGAGCCCGCACCTGCTGGCGGGCTGCCTGTACGGCACGATTCCCCCACCTCTTGGCGCCACCCTTGTTTTTGTACCGGACGAATCTGCGTACTTCGCACCTTGAAAACCGCTTAGCCACTTTCAACCGCCACTGGCATCAATCAGCCATGTCAATCCCGGACAACCAACATGAGCTAACTCAGCTTGAAACAAGCGTTTTCTACTCTGCTGCTGCAGCTCTTCTATGTGCGGCCAAGCTGCATAGCATGCTCCGTGAGCATCAAGCTCCAGCCCCGCGGTGCTATGTCGCAAATGTATTTGCGCCATGGCTTCAATCTCTGCTCCAACCAGCCTTCAAAATCAACATTCTGCACATTACAATGAATCCAAAACACTTGAACTGGGCACTGACTGCAGCTCAGAAGCAATGCACATCGCGAAGTTTTTCTTCCATGCTCCGCAATGGAAGGCCAGCACAACAATCCTCTAACGTCTCCTTCGCCCCCGATCCCACTGTCGCTGACTCTTCAAGCCATGGCATATATACCTACCACAAGTCAGCATGTTACCCGCAAAATCGCATCATTCAAAGAGTGCTTGCAAAATGTCACTGCACAGCCAATCTTAGCATATGCGTCAACCTCGACTCATGAATGATGCAATCCATAGCGGGCTCTTTGAACGTCATTACACAACTCTTGTTTAATCATCGAAGAATCATCGAAGTAGTCGCCCTGATACAGCAAAATGAACTATTATAGAATAGCACGCAACATAACAACACCAAGCTTTCACCCAAGCTGGCCTGAAGGTCGCGGTACAACAAGTACTGCAGAAACAAAGCATGCACCCGCAAATGCTTCTTCAAAAGCTTGTACACGGCCTCCTCCGTCTCACATTGCGAGAGCTCTGCACCCGCAACCTGGAATTTGCCTCGGATGCAAACCGCATCGCGCCATGCTTGTTAAATCACAACCCCTGGCTTAAGTTGATTGAATTCTTTCTTCCACATCTCATCTTTGATTTCTTTCGAACATTCACTTAAAAGATCATCGCTGTATGTAGCACGCTCCAGCTCACATCTCCTCCCGCATATTCTTAATTTATCAACCAGAAGCTGTCACACTATCGCAAACCCGGAGAATGTTAACTATTCGAAAGAACGCTTCGACTCCAGCAGCATTTGTTCGTTGTGCCCAGAAACCTGCATTCACCAGGGATACCAGCGCTTTGCCGGCTTCCACGGCTTGGACAAAAGAACCGCTTTTGCCGCGAGTGTGGCGATCTTGGCCTCACAACCCAATGCACACACATGATTCGACAACATTTCGCCGCCTGGGTGCGCATCTGCACTTGATGAATGGTACGGTATTTGAGACATTTAGTTTGAAACACTTATTATGCTTGAAACAAGAGCACGGCTAGCTTGAGCTATGCGACGCAAGCTTGATATAGTTGATTTACTTGTGATGCTAAAGGCTTGCAGATGAAGCCTATGGAATCTGATTTGCAAAGCCGGGGGCCCTGACTCCACTGTTGAAGCCTCTGAAGGGCAGTCCCAACACCAAGCTTCACCTTGGAAAGAGCAGCAATTACATGCCCTGCTTGAAGGTTGCGACAGCGAACATGTGCCCAAAAAGCGGCGCCACTCATCGCTGCATATCCGCTCACGAAGGTTTGGTAGACGCCGTCGCCTGACAGCATGTGATACAGTTTCTCAAACACCCAGAATCAACACATAGGGCATTTCACTATACCACCGTCACCAGGAACCACAATCAAAAGCTAGACAAAACCTGTGCATCGGACACCAACCATCCAACAAATCAATCCCTGGATGGTTTCTTGCCGCAAAGGTGTTGCAGCTGCAACTGAACTTAAACATACGCCAAGATTCCGTTAAATATCAATCGTTGCATCCAGTGCAGGGCCAGTTTCTCCCACAAGGGGCGACCAGTCGCTTCCTGCAGCAACACGACTGTTTCAGGCGCCAAAACAAAAAGAAGCGAATGCCAGCTTCGATCGTTTGTTTGCTACATCTTGCACATTGAGTTTTCCAGAATCATTGAAAAAAAACAACTTAACTCTCTCCAACTGCAAGCGTGCAAAATTATGCGCGCCATTGCTGCCAGGGCACAGCAAAAGTCTCAAGAGACCCCGAATCCAGGTCGTAGTTCACTTCGCAGCGTTTGTGCAACACGAAAGCAGCTTCAGCTCTTAGTCTTTTCGCCGCCGGACTTAAAGACTCAATGCACTCTTGCTTCCTGAGCATCCAGGCACATCATCTAAGTATTTAGTCCACGTGCCAGGTTTGAAATGACATTGCACCAAACATATGTATTGTATTTCGCCAATCACGACCCCAAGGTCCAAAACATTTGTGCCTATGAACGAAATAATGCCGCCCAGATTCCTTTTTGCACCTTGCACTTTCCCCACTGTGTCCGCCAAGCACGCCTGAATCCAGGATAGCACATATTCTCTGGCGGCCTTGCGCTTCTGGGCCTGCCGCTCTGCCTGCTTCCTTGCCGCCCCTGATGTACCGCTTGGGCCACTAGGGCCACTGCATCCTGACCGGCCACTGCGGCCACTGCGGCCACTGGGCC
>Ga0126342_10019760_pt1 | contig 11407 bp, 19 predicted proteins | sample Cyp1metagenome_FD_92528 | JGI IMG/M metagenome (GOLD analysis project Ga0126342, IMG submission 92528) | Coral microbial communities from Lord Howe Island, Old Settlement Bay, Australia - Cyphastrea 1 metagenome | ecosystem: Host-associated > Invertebrates > Cnidaria > Coral ... | reverse complement strand
GATGGGCGCAATCCAGGTACCATTCTATAGTAGAAACTGGCCTACCAACTTCATCTCTATAGAATCGTATGCCCAGGTTCTGTATTCTATAGAGATAATTCCAAGGAGGATTATATATATATATGTGGGGTATGTCTTGTCAACACTCAACATACATCCACACGAAAATTGAAGGGCGAACTACCAAACAGAAGTTTGATTTGGAAACCCAAACATCCATCATTTGTCACACTGAAAACGGTCGTGACGGTGATGGTGCTGATGGTGATAACGGCAATGGCAATGACGATGGTGATGATGATGGTGATGATGATGATGATGAAGAAGAAAAATAAAATGATCATGATGACGACGACAATGTTAAATGATGAATGATGCATTTTGCATGATGAGTGATGAACAATGAACGATGATGATGGTGATGGTGATGGCGATGGTTCTGCTGCTGATGATGACGTTGAATATTCTTATGGTTGTGGTGCTGAATGGCGGTTAAAAACGATCAATTATGGGTGGACAAAAATGAAAGATGAAAGATGAAAGGCAAATTAAAAATATGACGATGATGGCGATGATGACGATGACGACGATGACGATGACGATGACTATGTCGATGATGATGACAATGAAGATGAAGATGAAGATGAAGATGAAGAAGATGAAGATGATTCTAATGACAGTGGTGAATGATGAATGGTGAATGGTGACTACTAGTACTGCGTAATCATGCGTTATGCATGATGAGTGATGAACAACTCTGGTGTTGGTGATGGTGATGTTGCTGCTGCTGATGACGTCGTTTATTCTTCTTATGATTGTGGTGATGAGTGACGGTCTTGAATGATAAATGGTGACTGATTGATAGACGAAAGATAAAAGAATAATGATGAATGATGAGGATGATGGGGATGATGGCCATGACGACGACAATGACGATGATGGCGATGACAACGTTGATGAGGGTGACGATGAGGATGAAGATGATGATGCTGCTGACGATGATTGATGGTGATGATGATGATGATGATGACGGTGATGATGATGAATTTTGATAATGAACTGTTATGATGATGATGGTGATGATGGTGATGTTGATGGTGATGATGGTGATGATGATGATGATGAGGTTGATGGTGAGGATGGGGATGATGATGATGATGATGGTGATGTTTGATGAATGGTGATGGTTGATGAACGGTGATTGATGATTGATGAATGATGATTGGTGATTAATGTGCTTTTACACACAGAAATAGTTACACAAAAAACCTTTACGCAGAGAACACCTCTTCGCAGAGCAAACTTTTGCACAGTGAAACTTGTATACAGAGAAACTCTTACACACAGAAGCTTTTACACAAAGAAGCCTTTACACAGAGAGGCTTCATTGCACAGAACAGCTTTCTCACACACAGAAGCTTACGCGAGAAGCCTTTACACGGAGCAGCTTTTACACTCAGATGATTTGACACAAAGCGGCTTCTACACACGACACTTGACCACACAGAGGACTCTACACAGAGCAGCTCTTGCACTGAGAAACTTTTGCAGGCAGAAACTTCTACACAGACAAACCCTCGCACATAGACGCCTGTACGCACAAAACCTTTCATATAGATGCACACAGAGGTTTTTACAGAGAGACGCTTTTAAACACTTGCTCAGAACAGTCATTGCGAATTTTGATGTGGAATGCATCCTACGTGCAAAAACACTCCAATTAAACCTGACAGGGGTTTGTTTGTGACCAGAGGCGAGAAAATTCGAAATGGTTCTCTCCGAACAGATTGCGAAAACCGTGCAGGCAGTGAAGTGACATCGAATGGAAAACTGAAAGTTTGGTTGGAACTGTTTGAAAAACGACATGCCGGTTCTTGGCTTAGCCGGTTGCCATTGACGATAAATTGGAAATTTGCAGGTACACGGAGGTGATCAATCTCCGCTTCCCCCATTGTGGAATAGCTTCGTTGGCACAGGTATCCACAATGGGCCTGTGCCCCCTGCTTGAAAGGAAATCAGAAAATTAAAGCAATGAAAGCAGCACCTAGAGGATAAAAAGAGCCGTAGAAGTTTCACATCTTTTCAGATGGTTCACACACACAAACGCAGATGCCTTTACGCACAGATGCCTTTTTACACAGAGAAACTTTACACACAGACGCCTGGTTTACACAAAGAAGGTTTTACAAAGAGAACCTCCTACGCACAGATGCTTTTACACACAGAAACTTTTGTGCGGAGAGGCTTTTGCACAAAGAAACCTATACACAGAGCCGCATTGGCGCACAAAAAAAAATACACAGAGAAACTGTTACACGGAGCAGCTTTTACACGCTTCAAAATCGCAGTTTTACCACAGTTGTTGATCTTTGACCATCATTTCCTGCGAAAAGGTCACTGAAATTCCACATGGAAGCAGCTAAAATGGTAGCGGAAAAGAAAGATTTTCCCACAGCTGCAGCTCTCCAACAGGAAACGGGAAACGGGCAACAGGAACGGGAAACGGGACAACGGGAACGGGACAACGGGACGGCCAGTACCGAATCCATCCTCATCTACACTGATCAACCTTCGATCTGTGTATTGAACCCTTGGATGTGGGACGATCTCAATTCCCATTGGGTGGACACGTTGTGCAGAAGTTGGTCTTGGTTGCAACAATGGATTGGCCGATGTCACACAAACACCCGCAAACGATCGAGATCTTGGAGCTGTAGGCTGATACACCGTGGTCTTGGGACAAAAACAACTGTTGACGGCGCACTAGTAGGTGGATTCTGATGATCTGATTCAGACGAAGCACACACAGAGTCACCCACCACTTAATCGATCTCCTCCTCCTCCTCTTCAAACCTCTGGAGCAATGGCTGTCTCCTCCTGCGGATGAAGATATTCGCCCGGATTTCGTTCGCACTGAAAGATATTCAACGCCACTGTATTCCGGCCCTCTGTTCGGCCCTGGACCTTGCGATGCCGATGCAGCACGACCCTGCCTGAGTCAATCGGGATCGGAGACCTGGACCTCTGACGTCGACGTCCCCTTCTTGGCATGCAACAGCGCCGCGACTCTGCTATTGGGCTTCTAGTGCAATCCTGGCTTGATCGGAAAAATGCTGTTATTAGCGGACTGAATGCAACTCGTTTGACAAATACTTTTGCTATTCGCGTATGTTTCAGGGACACGAAAAACACAAAAGCAACAATCCTTTGGATGGTCTGATGCAATACAAATTCACAGGACAAGTGGATAAGGTCCTTCAAAGATCAAGCGAGGTCTACTTACCCTTTCTCGGCTAGATTATGGAATTTAGTACGTCGGTGTTGCTAGGCAGCAACCCCCCGACACAGCAATGAATTATGTGTGGTCAATGACAGATGCACAAGCGAAATTGCAAGTATGCTTCAGGGACCAGCAATTATTATTATTGAAGCCTATGCAACACACAGGATTACAAATATTGAAGGTGGATACTATCCTTTACCCGTGCGGTGTTGCCCTGGACAGCGAACGCCCCGCACCAGTTATTTATACCGCCTGTCCTTTGGAGGTTCAAACGGCAGTGATTGCAAGCTGTGAGCACATATGGCCTGAGCGTGCAATGGGTTCACACTGGAATGTCAAGTTCAAATACCACGGACCTTCAACTCGTTTTTGGTACTGGGTAAAAGATGGTAAAAGTTTCACAGAACAATAGGGGGATCAAGTCCTAGAGCTAGCAAATATGGATGGCCAATTGGTGGCCTAGGCTGAGGCTGTTAACCCGTTAAACCCACCTACAACAGCCAAGTAGGGGGTTACGACACCAAACGCAAGCAACAACGGCAAGTGACTTTTGACGCAGTGCTTGAGCCAAAAGTAAAGGTGGCAATGCCAAAATGAGTTCTTCACAACTGGAAAGACCAGCTAGAGGGATGCCCTACGGCTTTTTCACGTGACATATCAGAACTATCTATATATATATATAATTATAGATTATATATATACATACAAATTGTAATATATACTTAAACACATATCAATATGTAGACAACACCTTTGACTTGCTTTTGAGATGCAGGCAGAGCTAGCATCAGACATTTCGTCCACTGTCGGTTGATTTTGCGATCAAAGAAAGACCTGATGCCGCACAAATTTCATATAGTTCTGGAAATCCCATATTGTCAAGCAAAGCGCGTGGTTCAGGTAGTCCACGACAGGACACAAGACATGTCGCTTCAATGTGGAAGTCCTCGGAGCTCGAAGGCCAAGTGCCCATGGTCTGTCAGAGTCAGTCCAGCGAAACGAAACAAACGAGCCAGAACATCCGCAAAAGAAACAGTCACATGATTTGCTATTATCTTCATGAATAGATTGGTCTGACGATGTTCATTGATAACCTGAAGGATTCAGCATTTTACTTTGAAATCGTGAGATTCAGCCCGGGATTCTCTCAAGAGAATGCTTGTCAGTTCCTGAACTTGTGGTCTTTTCGATTGAGTTCCCGGTAGGACACAAGTCCAGTCAGTCCAGTCGGTGACCATGTGTGCCTCCAAGGCTCTGTCCCACTAAGAAGTCCTCAAAGTGACCATGCAGTACCAAGCAGTGTACATTCTCACCGTGCGTTTGAAGAGACTGGACTTCTTCAACCATAGCTCACAATGTCATGTAAGTCATCAGAAAATGATGGAAAATGATGAAAAATGCATGAAACAGGTGAACCACAGGTGAGAACCACAGGTGAACCAGCTCCCCAATCTCAGCCGTGGGTCTGTCAAAGGAATGGCCAATGCAGCTGCCAATGCACCGTTGAGGCCATTCTCCAATGACACAAAACCGCCACCCACGCTCAGCACCAGCCTCGGGGATCACGTCTCGTTTCATTTTGGGGGCAAAATATTGGAGTTCAAAAGGACTGTCATCTAAATCATCTAATTTGATTTGATTTTGGCCTCTTGGGCCGAAATTGACCAAAATTGGCACATTCCCTGGTTTCATCCATGAGGCAGAACGCTGATGAAAGCCAACTGCGCTGCACGGTCCTGGGACAGAAGCAACAAATGTCCGATTCAAAGATTGCCGAGGTCTGGGGAGGTCAGGGAGGTCCTGGGGTCCACGGCCCTCATATGGCCCTGTGAAGGCTCGGCTTCGCACCAGTTGCACCGCCCACGTGAATTCTGCCTGGAGACGGGCAGGTGACAGGAAGGTGACGGGAGGGTGACGGGAAGGTGATTGCAGTGATCCAAACACAAAGACATACTAAAGATTTGCAAAGAACTCAATTCTGTGAATTTTGTTAATTCTGTTAATTCTCAAGTTTTCTGTCGTAAGCCCCTACTTGTCCTGGTAGGCAGGTTAGGGAGCTCTACATCAGTTTCACAAGGAACTGCAAGAAACCTGCTGCGCCTGAGTGAAGGAGATCTTGCATCCCTTTGAAGCTTCAAGAAAAGCGGCAGAGATTTCTGCCTGTTGCTTGTCGATCCTTGTAGGATGGCAAAATTTTGCGGCTAAAGCACCAAGCCAAAATGCAAACGCTGGAGTTCCAAATGCTTGCTTCAAAGCAAACTGAGCAATCCAAACTTGAAGCTCTTCGGTAGATAAGCACATCATATGACGCGGGATTGCAAGTGTCTGCCGAAGTAGAGGAGGATATTCCAACAATGCAAGCTCTTCGCTGCTCCAGTTCATAGGGATCTCCTGAACGATTCGCAAGTTCAGTGAACTGAAGAAGCTGGCACTGCAAAATGGAAGACCATTTTGCAAAGTCACAGAAACTCCTTAAATCAGTGTAAACTGGGTATATAATTACATAAATAAGGATGTAAAATCAATGATGTACCCCCGTGAGGCCATTGTTTACCAATACTTGGTTGGAGCAACTCTGTAAGTCGCAGGTTACTTTGGGTCTGTGTCGTGCTTGTCTGCCTACTGCTTCAGGTGTCATCTGTCACCTCTCATGATCGCAAATACTAGTAACTCACAGCAGGGTGAATTGCCGATGGGCCATGTGTTGGCTCCGTGCTGGCCGAGCGTCCGAGAATTCTTTTGGAAAGCTCCTAATCCAGTCAGCTACAGACGAACCTGGCTGCTTCACCTGCCATTGACTGAGAGAGTTGCGCAAATTGATTGGATCTGCCACTCTTACCCGCAGCCTGCCTCCTTTACCAGCAGCAAGGCTAGCTGTCCCCACCAGGGTATCTTCTGCCAAGCTTCTGCGGCAATGAAGTCAGGATTTGGGCCGCCAGTGGTCACCTTTGGCACCACAGAGCAGAGCTAATTTGTTTGTTGGACTTACTGCGGCCTATTGACACAGGTCAGAATCAAAACTTAGCGAGCCAGGCAACATACCAGTACTAACCGGGAGAAATCCGGAGGACATGACACAACTTGAGTCCCATGGGTTCGTGAACGAAAGCTAAGCATCGGCAAGGTGGAGTGAGAGAGGTTGAGTTATATATATATATGCATGCTTTCGTGGAGTGACTTGGTGGAATAGGTTGGGTGGTGGCGTGGATTGTGTGGATCCGGGGTAGGAGGAGGTGGGGGGATTGAGCCCCTGCTCATCTGCTTCCAAGATGTGACAGGGGGAGAAACCTAAGTTATATAAGTTGAGCATGCGAATGTGCGGATTAGGTCAGAGATAGCTAAGTGATATAGTCCGTAATTGTGCGACTTATGTAGTAGTACCAGTACATAGCCTCAGCAGGTAATTATTGGTTAATTATATAGACTCTAAGGATGTAATAGGTGTCACTCAAGAAGACAGTGTAGTGTATGAGCGGATATGAGAACGTGGAGTTGGCTTGATCATTTTAAGGAAATAGGTGGCTAAAAAAACTACGAATTTGGTGTCGGATGAAAGCGGCTACCTCAAGACTAATTAATTATATGATAAGGAGATGAAAACTTACGGAATTTCATGGAACTTCGCGCGCATATTGTCTCAATGACTAACAGTTCGAGGTCATGGTTACTGGTAAGATTGTGCCACAATCTGTGGTCTTTCCGTTGCCGTTAGGGCCCTTGAGCCCTTACCTGCAGCACTAAGGAAAACCGACAGCTGTTCGCAGTTGTGCATGCACCAGCATTCATTTGGACATTGACTTAGGTCTTTCCAACTTGTCATCTTGTGTTCGCACTAGTGACATCTTCATATTGGTAGCGGGGCCTAGCTCCAACTGTTGCCTGCGCTATGGAAGGAAGCACTGCCCAGGGAAGCTCCTCTCAGGAGTCTGGTGTCCTGAAGGACAACTATATACATTCCGAAATTTGACAAGACCACAGCCAATTGCAAGGAATGGAGAAAACGAGTGATGCTGTATGGTCGTCGCATGGACATGCAGGGTAGATCGAAAGAGACTGGGCTGAACGTGCTTTCCACGCTCACTGGAGCGAGCTGGCGACAATGTGAAGATCTAGACTTACCCTGGGCATCACCTATTGATTCTAATCAATATTCTCAAACAAAAATCAATAATTTTTATTGATTTCGAGCCTGGCTTTTTCAATAGAAAACCAGCAAGGAAATGTGTGGAAAATCAATAAGCATGGCACAAACGAAAGAAAGTGCAATTTGATCAAACTTGATCAAATTTGATCAAATTTGATCAAATTTGGCAGTTTCAGAATCAATACCCAAATCAATAGCGAAATCAATACAGAAATCAATATTTTTAGAAAACGAAAAATATTGATCCATTTCGAGAATATTGATTAGAATCAATAGTCGATGCCCAGGGTAGCAGAGCTTGAGAAGGAGACCGGTCTGAAGACCATTTTGGAATGTCTAGACAAACAATGGCAGTATGATGAGAAGATGGAGATGCCTGAGGCGTTTGCGAAATACGTTTACAAGACTAGCTGACAGCAAGGTCAAAACATGCTGACCTACCATGCTGACCTACTGCACCGAGGCAGCCCAGGCCTTGCGAGATTTGACCAAATATCAGATTGTCATCCCCGATGAGGTGGCAGGTTGGCTTTTGATGAGACGCGCTGGCCTGACCAGAACAGCGCCAGTTAGTTCAGACCACCGGGGTGTGAAGACCAAGGTGGCCGATGTGGAGAAGGCTCTCTATCTGACACTGAGCCAAGATCATGTGATGGGCAACCCTGGTTGACGACATCAAGGAAGCCCAATGCACCCATGGCGACAAGATCGAGTTCACTTCGCCGAAGATTCTGAATGGGGCGATGAAACCGCCTATGCCGCTGATGAAGCTGTCTATGATGACTGGGAATGGGACGCCGCTGATGATGGTGCCGAGGATCAATCCTATGCTGGAGACTTTGATGGCGAGACAGCCTACTACGGCGAGGATCCTGCAGAATAAACCTTGTTCGATGTGGCAGAATATGATGTTGCCTACTTTGTGGTTGCTTTTTTACTTATGGTACTTGCAAGTAACTTATGGAACTTGCTGGATATATAGAACTTACAAGTTGGACTTAACACACTTATGATAATAGGTTTTTCTTTATATAAGCATAAGTTGCCTAAGTTGGACTTAGCTAACTTATAAATCTTCTAAGTAAAAGCAAGCTTTCTCTACCATCCAAAAACATGTGTTTTTGTTCGTGTTTGTTTTTTTAAATTTGTGGCAAAAAACCAAAAATAATGCGAAACCTATAGTTTTTTTGATTTTTTTGAAGCTCGATTGGTTTTGGGATGGTGCTAAGAATATCTCGAAACTTTACATTTCCACCACTTGGAAAGTGCAGCTTTCTAAATGAACACATATGTACAGGAAAGTTCGAAGGTTGTGAGATCTGGAGCCACTGCTGCCAAACATGCTGACTACCACATGTGGCCCATGATTCTTCTGGCTCTTACTCTTGGACCTTGCGGCTCATGGATCTGCAGCATCAACAGATTGTATACAGTTTTTAATATCACTAGGTTTGCTGGGTTTGCGGCTTATGGAGCCGCAAGAGCAACTACAGGAATGAATTTATAAGATATATATATATATGTGTGTGGTGTAAATGGGGGAATTTGCTTATCAAGCCTGTAACCATTGCTTGCGGCCCATTGGGCCGCACGATAAATTTCAAAGACACGTTACGTATAATCACAGCAGAAACTTTGTAGAAAATAGAACATGGAGAAGTAATTGATTTTTAATATGTGTTGAGCGTTTTATTTCAAACATGTATCGGTATGACGTGTCAAACATTCATGCCCCCATCCTCCCTAAGACTGGGAAATCACATGCCATGCAACTGGTGATCTCAGAAAAAGTTGGTGGTGTGTAGCCACGTGTAGCCACGTGTAGCCATGTGTAGCCATGTGTAAAACCAAAAAACACTAGTTCGTACATGTGTAAAACATACAAGAAACCCATTTTACACATGTAGCACATGTGTAGCCATGTGTAGCCCATGTGTAGCCCATGTGTAGCCATGTGTAGCCATGTGTATTGTATTTGATGAAACTGGGGGGAACCCTGCTTGCTTCTAAGAAGTCCCCAAGCGACCGCAAATGATCAAACGCCATCGCTATAGCCCCCGTTTTGCTATAGCTGGAAACCAAAATCTCAACAATAACGTTCTCATGACACATATATGCATGAGCGGCTCAATGAGCCGCTCCTCTCTCCATCAAAGATCATTGATATATGTAATTCTGGTTGTTTATGCGTAAGTATATATATATATACATATGTCTTATCTGTATGATGTGTGTGTGCATGCTGTATTTACATAAACTCTATATATATATATATCCCCCCAACTTGCAAGAAAACCGAATGAGTACCATACACTGGCGGCTCAAGGAGCCGCCCGTCCTGAAGAAACGATTTTACCACCTATATTATATGCATCAATATGTTATTTTTGGTGATCTGTAGCTATTGAAATGCTTTCTGCGGTTCATTGAACGACAACTCCATAGCACTCTTGTTTTTTCATCCTCGCAGGCGGCCGCTCACCGATCCATAGCCTGACATGCGGCTCAAGGAGCCGCATATGGAACAATCCTGAGTAGCAAAAAAATGCAACGATGGAAGCCACACAATGATTTGTGGCAAAAAAGCTCCATGGCAGGCTGCACTTGCCAAAAGAGATCGTATTCTTTCATTTTTCTTCAGAATCAAAAAAAGGTAAGGAAAATTAAAAAAACTTGCTCAGAAAAAAAACTAATTCAAAAAACCTAAAAAAGTTAAGTTGGCTAAGTTATTTGTAAGTGTTTTAAGTATATTTTGTGTTTTTTTGTTTAAACCTACTTGAAACACTTCTAAAACATATAAGTTTGCTTTTTGATTTATAAATGCTATAACTTCACTTACAAGTTACATCCTACTTGCCGCACTTGCAACATGTTGCAACCTAGTTGCAAGTGGGTTGCATCTATACATGCAAGTACATGCAAGTACATGCATGCAAGTGCTCTAAACCAAAAGCAACCACCAAGTATGCAGCCTACGTTGACGCGAAGAAGATCAATGCAATTCGCACTGCCAGAGGTTTCTATCCTGTCGTTGCACTGACGGGTGGTCAGTTTCCTGCAGGAGCCAATCCAGTCGCTGCACGAGGGCCGACTCCACCAAAGGGTAGGTCAAAGTCCTCAAAGGGGAAGAAGGGAAAAGGAAAACCCACCAATTTCTCCAATCCTCCCAAGGGGAACGGAGCTATCAAGCAACGTGGCCAAGACTTTTTCAAGAATATCGTTTGTTTGCGTTGCGGTGGCAATGGTCATTATGCAGCTTCATGTCCACTCCATCTCCGAGCAAGAAGCGCCCTCATGACACTGATGAAGGCATGGTGGCTATGGCCATGCCCAAGCTGATCTCTGAGGACAAGGACTGGCTGACGAAGGATCCTGATGCTTGCATTCAAGATGGTGGCGCATCCACCTTCCTTCTTGGCTCAGAGTACCTCATTCGCTATATGTCAGCTGGCTTGAGCAGATTGGCTATCCAGTTGAGACAATTCCATTCAAGCGATGTGACAAGAACTTCAAGTTTGGGGGCGATGCAGAGGGCCACAGTGGCTGGATGGCTCAACTTCCAGTCAACTTGGGTGGTTCCGTTGGACGCAGCCAATGCTTCGTGATCTTCGGGTCCACTCCGATGCTTCTTGGCAGACCAGTTTTGGAGGTCGCCGCGTGAAGCTGATGGGTGGCGACTGGCAAGAGATCAAGAAGGGGAAGCACGGCGCAATGCTCTTGCGCTTGGCTGAGAACGTTCAACATGCTTCTCAGTTGGCTGATCCCACTTTTGATTTGGTTTGTGAAGAAGATGATCATGACGAAGTCGAGAACTTCGAAGCATATCTCAAGGACATGCATGCCCACAAGCGCTACGCTTGAATTCCCCAAAGTCTGGTACACTCTCTAAGGCATCTTGGAATTAAAATTCGCCTCAATCCCGTCATTGTGGCCAAAGCCAAAATGCAGTTAGAAATATGGAATTCACGTGGCTAAAAACT
>Ga0126342_10019759_pt1 | contig 11407 bp, 6 predicted proteins | sample Cyp1metagenome_FD_92528 | JGI IMG/M metagenome (GOLD analysis project Ga0126342, IMG submission 92528) | Coral microbial communities from Lord Howe Island, Old Settlement Bay, Australia - Cyphastrea 1 metagenome | ecosystem: Host-associated > Invertebrates > Cnidaria > Coral ... | reverse complement strand
TTTGACTACCTCTTTGTTTGACTAACTCTTTCCCTCACTAACTCTTTCTTTGACTAACTCTTTCCCTGACATTCTAAAAGTCCGTAACACGGAAGTTTCTCCCCCTAAACTTCCTTTGACTAATGTGTATATATATATATATGTATGTATGTGTATGCATTCATAGTCATATGTAACATATATGTGTATGTAGAAATATACATGTACATATGCGTATATATATATATATATGTATGTGTATATATATATATATATATGTACCAGTATTTATTTATGCAAATACATGTTTATACGTATATAAATGTAAATCTAGATGTATGTCTTGTGTATTTATATGCTGTAATAAGCAATATATTGTGTATTCAAATATGCATATATGCATGTATATATATATAATATATAACGGATAACTATATATATATATGGATAACTATGTATCCATAATATATGTATATACATATTTGTGGGAGCCCATGTCTGAACATGGGGGAATCCTTCCGGATTGGCACTGGTTCTCATGTTTAAATGGAGAATATGATGGCCTGGTTGGAACTGCACGATCATGGGCAGCAGCAAACGGCTGCCATCCTAAGAGACGGCTTCGTTGGGACAAAAAACAATATGTTCTAAGTCAAGGGAACCCTTGAAACACGTACCATCTGGTTATTTAACATAGCCATGGAAAATCCCTTATAAATGGAGGTTTTAATGGGAAAAGGGTCATTTTCCATGGCTATGTTAAATAACCAGAGGGTATGTTAATCTGGTGTTCATCTGTGTTACTGGAAAGTTTGAAGATCTGAAACTGAAACATAGATCGTGTATAGACTCTATACCGTGTATAGACTCTATACAGTATTGAACCGCATTGTGCCGTATTTTATACATCCATCTGCAATTAACAAAACGGGTTTCTCTTCAATAAAACGTGGGTGTTGGGGCAAACTGAATCGTCCAACATTTCTACCAAAGCAAGTGCGGAGTCATCCTGTGTTTCTTCTTCTGAGCAGTCCTACTTTCCAAACTGGGATCTACAGCTATGCTGCAAGCACCAAGAAGAGTTAAACATGTGGATTTGCTTTGCGTATGCTTAGAATATATATATATATTAGTTTATATTATTACTATATTAGATATATTATTACTATATTATATATATTATCATATATATAATGTATATATATATATGTATACAATAGTTATATATATTATACAATATATAAAATATATAATATATAAAATACATATAATTTATTATATATCAAATATTATATAATATATATATATATATATTACATAAATAATACATACTATATTATATAATATATAATCTGTATTGTATATTATATGTATATAATAGTTATAATATATATATATATATCACTGTTTACATAACTTAAAACACCATTTCAATATATAACATGTACAACTTGTCATTAGATCACATAACGATAGTTCTTATTGTTCGTGTTTTTGGTAGTGATTTAAATCCCTCTGAAAAGGTCTTCCGTCCAACCCGGACGTTCGCCCACCAAGAAGAACATCGCTTTGTTGTGCTTTGGCATACATGAGCAATATGTTGAATGGGGAATTAAAATCAACTTATCTCATAAGGGATAAATATCCGCCACCCTCACTGAACAATATGTAAACTGGGGTAATAACATCAACTTTTCTTAGGGATCAAAATCCGCCACCCGCTCTGAACAAGGAGTTGATCGGGGTAATAGCATCAACTTATCTTCATTAGGAGTTAAAACATTCCACCCGCTCTGAACAATATGTTGCAGGTGCATGGGGAAATAACATCAAGGGATGGATGTCCATCTCGGACGAAATCTACCTGCATAGTTTTCACACATCTTCAACATTCGAGCTTGGACATGTACAAAGAGAGATACGTGTGTATACATACATACATACATACATATATTATAATTATGTATATATATATACGTCTATGTGTTCTTATGAAATCTACATATGTATATATATGTACAAATACATACATACAGATATAAGCTTCATTACTTCAATATTGATCAAGTATGTATGTATATATATATATATATCGAAAGTCCATCAACATAGATTTTCAAAAATACGCAACCCTTCCACGATTCTGTGGCGGGCAAACGTCAGGGTTGCAGCGGAAGTGTTTATACCCTTAAAAAACAACCTCAAATACGGTCTCAGAAGCTGTTTGGAGGTGTCGGAATTACATCACATCGAATCACACATTTGTGTAACAAATAATGAATATATGTTCTTACCACATTATTGTATAGAGTATTATAGAGTATACATGTCTGCTATAACACCAGTCCCTGTAATGTCAGGTTATCCTGCAGTCATCCCCACGGGCAACCCAGGGGCTGTGGCCCAGCGTAAGGGCATGAAGCTCCCAAGAGTGCGGCCCACATCAACACCTGGACGATCTAAATGAAAGTCTTCATGGGATACCCTCTGGTAATTTAACGTAGCTATTGAAAATGACCATTAATAGTGGATTTTCCCATTAAAAAAGGTGATTTTCAATAGCTATGTTAAATTACCAGAGGGTAATCGTCCATGGAAGGATTTCCATTGACCCCTGATTTTTAGACATTTTAGACTGGTTTTCCAATTAAAACCTTGATCTGATTAAAGTGGCCACGTCTCGCCAGGGGCGCCCCAGGGCCACGGTCGGAATCGCTATGTTCGGGCCCATCACTGATGATCTAATATATATATATATTCTATAGCCTGCAATAATTGGGATCTTCTTATGGATTTGACTCTTAGCTAAGTTGGTTTTAGTTCCATGAAGGACTGGATTTGTGATGATTATCTGGTTTTATGGGAGTTTCTTCAAATGGGGGACCCCCAAATCATCCATGTTCTTTTCGGATTTTCCACAACCATCCAGCTAATGGGGTACCCCATGACTTAGGAAACCTCCACTAATGGGATGATAGTCTTTTCAAATAGGGCTACCTCCAATTCCATCGGATTTTTTCATCATTTTCATGACCGTTTTCCCTTCTAAAATTGACATGAAAATAGGGGTATCCCCTATTTTCAGAACAAACCCATGGATTATCATCTTGTTGGTTATATCATGTTATATATCCCACTAAGTCCCATTATATTCCCATTATAATCCCATTAAGTCCCTATATACTGTAACTGTAGCTTTCCTGGGGTATAAGAATAAATCCACATTATGACATCCATCATAACTATATATAACTCATATAGTCATATAGTTACTACAGTTTTAGGGGATACCCTCTGGTAATTTAACGTAGCTATTGAAAATGGCCATTTATAGTGAGTTTTCCCATTAAAAATTGTGATTTTCCATAGCTATGTTAAAGTACCAGAGGGTAATGGATCTTTTCATGGGCTATACCAGCTGGGCTACGAATCAGCCACCAGGTCTGCTCCAGCTGCGGGGCCGGCAGCCTTGAGGCCCTCGAGGCCAGGGGGCCTGGTGATCCAATGGCTGGCTGTCAACCCTCCGGTAGATTAACAGTTCAACCCTGGCAGATAGGGCTTGGAAGACGGGTGAAACCACTAAAAATGGCTGATTTTTCAGGGTCTAATTATGTTAATTTACCGGTTATAACTTGATATGAACATCAACTTTGGATCCATCCATCATCTAAGTAGCTAAAAACCACCCAAACAATGGATGTTTTATTTTTCGGTACTTGATGATGGTTTTACAGAGACTTAAACATGGCATTCTCCGAAGGAGAATTCAACCACAACTGACTGAAATAGAGTTATAGTCAGCAAACACCTGATGGTGTTTAGGGGGTATCGGTGCAGAGATATCCTGGTGTACGTGGTCACGTAGTGGTTATTAAAAATGGAACTTGGCCTCAACATGTTTCACTGAATTTCTTTAACACTTGCAACATGGAAAATGGAGCTAGATCATTCATACCAATTACTCTTTCTGCTACTAAACACATCTGATCTTAGATACCCTGCTTGCAGGGTACCCTGCTGCCAGGGTATCTAACAATTGCTTCTATATCTTCGTGGCCACAAACTAGGATCATGATCAAACCAATGTTTGGCGAACGTTTACCCAGAGAATTGGAAACTAATGGGAACCCAAGCTTCGACAATCAATATCCATTTGTACTTACATGGAGGAAAAACGCAATGACTGGGTGTGTAATGAAGTATGATTAGATCAAAATTGATTGATTACACATTTCATTAAATCTGTACCTTGACATACCTTGACGCTCAGCAACCCAAAAGAGTGGCTAGAAGTATCGCTCGCCCCTATCTGCCAGGAGATTGACTCCTAGCTCTCACCACACGGTCATACCATGTTGTATGTCCAAATTGAGGGTCTAACTAGTAGATGGATCTTTCACAAATTATTGACATTGGATTCAACATTTTAATGAACTTTCAAGTCAACAGTGTAAAATGACAGGAAGGTGGTTTCATCATATCCCGCGCTGTGTGGATACTTGCGGATGGTTTATGAATGTTTATGAATGTTTATTAATGAGTATTAAAGTTTATGAATGTTTATCATACCATTGTGGATGTTTATCACTGTCTTGACATTCTCCCTTGCCATCCCAGTGCAACAATCATCCCAGTAGCACAATAGGACAACCTCTCCGATGGTTTTTCATCGGTTGTCACGTGAGAACCACTTGTGGATTAGCAGGGAATACACATTGGTTAACATATCTGGTTGGTGGTTTTAACAATCTTGAAACATATTAGTCAATGGGAAGGATTATCCCATAGATTATGGAAAAAAAAAACATGTTTGAAACCACCAACCAGATATGGTTTTATTATATTATTTGAACCCAATGATATGGACCCAATAGTCCAAGGATTTTTTTGTCCATGGACATTATAATATCACTTATGGTTATCATGATGTTATAGACCCAATAGTCCAAAAGATACAAATAGCTTGTCATTCACTTGGGATCACGACTACCAACACCTCATTTATTTGGGAATTTCCCAATTGCAGCTACAATGTTTGATTACCGGAAGGTAGTCCTAGTAGTGGGAGGGGATTAATGATCATATGATCATCCGACAATAGTAGATACTGTACATACATATATATATATATACATTACAACATATCACAGACCGTATATCTATAAACATTACAGTGTATACATATATAAACATATATAACATATATATGTATATATATATATAACATATATACATGTATATATATATACATAAACCTATATACTATATACTATGGATGATCAATCACAACTTTGGTTTCAGTTTCGCCTGCAAAGGCTGGCAACGCCGCCAACGCCAGCAACGCCAGCGCTGCCAGCACCGCCAGCGCTGGCCGTGCGTGGCGCACGGAGCTCAGCGATCGAGGCGTCATGGCATGGTTAAGTGTGGAGCATGGCGTGGTAGGTAGCGAAAGGGGTGAGTTCACCCAGTAGCTAGTGGATTTAAGGGAAAAAACATGGAAAATCTACATGAAACCATGGTACCATCAAGGTATAATATTGTATATCATCCTAAAAATGATCCCTTCAACCAGTTCTAGAACATGGGGGTTTAAACTCACAAACATGGTGATTTAAGCAACAACAAGCAGTAAAATTGAATGTTAAGCAGCTGGGATTGATGCCTATCAGGTTGGAATTCTATCAAATTTATCTCTTGGGGGGTTACCACGAACAATAAGAAATTATCACATGTCCTTGTCCGTCAACCGTATCCGCATTCAAGATGTATTGCCACATCCAAAGGATGATAGGAGTGGAGTCCAGTTCCATTTTCGGATGCGTTTATAATATTTAACCTTTCTTTGATACGTGCTGAATATGCGTTCCAAACATCACATGTTCAATGTGCCCATCAAACGTGAAAGGTGTCAACAGTTTGGACGTAAGCTACCCTCTGTACTGTGCATTCTACAATGGTGCAAGATAGAAACCATAAAGATGGTCCTATTATCTTCTTTTGCCGGTGACATGCTACCATCCCTGGCCAATTTGATGTGCTTGGCGATTTGAATGGACATCCAGTTTCTCAAATGTAAGTGCGCCAGTGACTGTCTTTTTTTAAGAAAACGCAACAGTTTGGGCCAACCAAGTGGCTCGATATAATACTTACTAAGAGTTTGCTGGTTGATGAATGCATAAGTTTGACTAGTGAAGGCCACCCCAGTTCAAGCATGTTTTAACGCCATCGAAAACACCTGGAACTGTCTACATTCTCTACTTACAACTTACAACTTGCAACTCCTCTTTCTCAAAAAAACAGGATTCCTCAAGATCGGGTGCTTTCTTTCATGTTCAAACATACAATGAGGGGCTGTCGCCGGCAAAATATCCCGGTCATCTGGGTGGAATAATTCCTCCACTATCGTTACTGTCCATCAATCCTACCAGTACCTTCCAGGATCCGGAGACAGGACGCGGTACCCTCTGGTAAACTAACGTAGCTATGGAAAATCACCATTTTTAATGGGAAAACTCACTATAAATGGGCCATTTTCAATAGCTATGTTAAATTACCAGAGGGTATCACTTATATCACCAATAACAACCTGAAAAACCAGATGCAAACGTGAACTGCCGAAAATAGTGCACCCCTATTTTTATACCAAATTGGACCATTCTTTGGTATTGAAACCGATCGTTTTGGACATCCCCCATTTGAATTCAACCCCCAAATCCCCAGCTCTAAAAGCTATAGATCTCCGTCTCAGCACACCGCGCAGCTCAATTTTTATTGTGCTTTCCGCGCAGCACAGCTGTTGCCTGGCTACAAAACCAAACTGATGTCAGTATGAATCAGGCAGAAATTAAACAGCGAAAATGCTTTTTCACCAATGAATAGTCGATAATTACAGTATAAATATATAATTATTTTATATATTATTATATATATATATTATTATATATATATATATTATTATATATATAATAATATATATATATATTATTATATATAATAATATATATATAATAATATATATATATATATATATATATATTATTATATATAAAATAATTATATATTATATATAATTATATATAAATGTATAATATATTGTATGGACATGTTTTTGTCTCAAATGATGGGATTGAAGCCAATTCACTGGGAAACATCGCTGGCTATAGGCGATTGAAATAAACAGGGTTCAGTTTGTGAGACTCATTTTGTACAATATCCGTAACTCCAACAACAGGGTAGATCGAAAAGTTCACAGATGGGTTTGTTTAGAACATGACAACTTGTGCATATACTTGTACTATTATCATCTATTATCCGAAACAGGCAATACGTGTCACCAGGGAACAAAACATGAACTAGCCACTCCCAACACGGAGACATTCCCAGCTCCTTGAATCGAAAAACCATGGATTCATGGCTACGATTAAATAACAAACTTGAGCCTGTATTACAAATCGCCAGCACGTCCGTATAAACAAGGTTTCCTCAAAATATGGGGTTCCTAAAATGATTTTACTGCTGGATATGGCATCCATTGAATTCCACATTAAATCTAGAGGGGTGTATGGCCTAGAACCTTCATAAGATGCCAATCTCCTGCTGAAATCCATATTTTCCCAGTACATCCTCATTTTCTCTGCTTCATTTTCAGCAACCCCAGAATGGAACCGTTAAACACGTTAAACACATGGGACATTAATGAGATAAACGTTTTTTATCAACGGCCATTCCAGGAACCCAAACTGGAGGTACTTACCATATATAAGGCCTTATATGGTATAGTACCTCCATTTTAGGATCCTAAAATTCCCATTGATATAAGTATAGATAAAGATCATCTATGCCACCCTGGCCAATTTCCCGCCTCCGCTGGCAGGACCGACAAGAGGCTGTGCCGGGTGGAGTCATCCGGTCTCGGTTTCTGGTGCTGCGCATAAATCTCTCATGACATCCCAAAATACTCCCATGGAAATATGGCTACATACAGAATTTGTCAGAAGTTATGTATAGTATAAATATAGAAAAGATTCCAAGATTGCAATGGGGATGTGTAATTGCAAATCTTGGAGGTTTATCTATAATACTGGGGATGTCACAACGATAGGGATATGTTTTTTTCTCTAGGCATTTCTAGATGGCAATTTTGGGGAAACAAGTTGGTGATGCAAAGACAAATATGTATTTTGTCCCAATTCCTAAATGAGAATACAATGGGACGCTACAAAATACCTGGGGATCTAAAAGATGAGAGGTTTGTATAGCAATGTCTGGGCCCCCAGAAGTAGCTTGGTTTGTACACAAAAGAACGAATCCCATTGAACTCTGTACATACATCATGATATATCCACGTTTCAATCTTAATCGGAGCATTTTGCCTATCACATACCCTTTTGTCTCAGCTGCCTACCTAGCAGGCCTCATGTTGTAGAGATGAATTTCAACCCTCAGTATTTCAAAGAATCTTTGTGAAGTCAGATGGTCGACTGTCAGATCCTGAGCAGGCTTCGGTCACGAGGAAAACTGGGCTTTCCAGGCTCAACCTGCGCTGAACGCATGGACGCGAAAATCGCCACGGCCACCTGTCGATGCTTCGGAAATGACCAGTTTTTAGAGGAAAATTGGGCTTTAATGGGCTTTTATGGAACATATAACCTATAGCGCTATAACAATATTTTATGTGCGTGCCTGTCCAAAAATAGGCGATACTGTACATATCTGCACATGGATCCCCAAAAAAAAGGCCTTGTACTGTGGATAATGATGATACACCATGGACGTTTTTTGGTGATCTTCAAACATACGAACCGTTCCCAGCCTGCCATGCCGCGCCACTGGCTGCGCCAAAGATGGCAGCACCCATCAGAGGTCGGGAGGCCAAGTTGCTGGCTGTCGCTGTGCACCTGGAATCCGGAAGATCACTTGGAACTTTTCAACAGCATATATAAATGTGTATAGATATACATAAGATCATATATTGTATAGATAATATAAATATAGTTGGATTAGTATATATAGTTGGGCTAGTGGATTATCTATAATTGGCTTGGCTATAAGTTGGGTATAGATATATGTATCCAGAGTTAAGCGAGTTTTGACCGTCCAATCTTTTGGGGTCTTTGATTCGAAGCTTGGAAGATGGAATTATCGAATTCGACACCACAAACAGGCTCTGGAAAACGTTGTATTCTTCCAATGTTCTTCCTTTTTGAAGGGGTCAAGCAATGCACGCTATTCACTCACTCTGTTTGGCGCACTCACTGGTACAGAACATTCCTTGCATTGCAAAGGGTTGTTCTGGAAAAACATGTTTTCCGCGCACGGATGTCATGGCTAAGAACCGTTATTGTACTGTTCACCCTGGCTTTGCACGAGACACCGTTCTTGCAAACCAACTGCTACAGTGAAAGATAGAGCACTGGGTCAGAACTTTGGCCATCAAATTAGGGGTATCCCAACACTATATACAATGTCCCCAGCAAAAGAAACGGTCCCAAAGTTCCCATGCAAGGTTTACCACTAGTGACTAAAGTACCCAATTCATCCAGTAAACGCGCTTTAATCCTTTTATCAGTTGTAAATGGTTATATATATATGGGGTTATCATTCCATAAATATTCCATAAACGGGATTATAAGTGACTTATCACTGCTATTTTGGGCCATAACTGGGATGATTGTTGGTTAAATCACCATGTTCGTCTATTCTGGTTGGTGAATCGATTCAAACTTCATTTTTCCTATATTAAATGACTATTCATTGGTATCCCAGTCCCCTAGCCGCTATAGCCCCCCCAAAACCACATCTGCAGCCAGGAAAACAAGAGCTGCAAGGACTGCTGCCAGTGCTTTTGTCGGGACAAAGCGCTGCAGGCACTGCAGTAGCTGGCGCTGCTTCGACACTTCACCTGGGTAAACAAATCGTTCATGGCACAGCCATGGTGATGCAAAAAGGGGATTCATGGCGGTGAAAAATGGTGAATTCAATGGGATTTAAGCACTGTAGATTGTGATTTCATGAGGATATATCCTCTGGATAATTTATGATGGTTTAGTTTGAATTGCGGGTTTCCATAGTCATGGTGGATCTCCCAAAAGCTGGATAATGGCTGGATGTTTCCCCCTCTGGTAAACTAACAATCATAGCGAACTGGAAAATCACCATTTTATAGCTGGGTAAATCAACTATTTCCATGGTAGTGTTCAATCGTGTGCTTACATCTATTCATAATCTATGCTTTATTATGGCTCATAACCCTTTGTTATGGTTCATTATGGTGTGTTATGATTTCTCTTGTTTATGAGTGTTTATGTGGGCTTATTCCACAACTGGGGGTATAGCCCATTTACTAAGTGGGATGTACCCCCAAGTAGGCAATCTCCAGCCCAGCCCTGCCTGAATCTGATGGAAGATCAGCATGGCTCTTTGCCACTCGTGCGCACGTTCGCAAGCCTAGGGTCGAAGCTAGGGATTTGAAGTGATACTAAGATGGTGATTATCATGGGGAATATGATGATATACTATGGATTTGTTGGTGTAAAAAAACTAGAAAGCGACGCCGACGCCTCAAGCTAAGTCAGTTTATAACAAGTTGTAGTACAGGAGTGTTTATGATGGCTATGGCATGGACCGGCAGGCAGTCAAGGTCTTGGTGTGTAAGCCTTCGAAAATTTGGACGTCCGGCAGGAATGTGGATTATAGATACCCTGCTCAGTAGATAAAGGCAAACCATAGGAAATGACAAAAACTCACAAAATATTCACATCATGCGGTTGGCTATTTCGACCAATGCCGAAACTGCCCGAGTAAATGTTTCAGAGGATGACTATATAATCGGAACATCATAGGAAAACCATTTTAAGAGTTTCACCGCTCAAACATTAGTGCGAAGGATAATAAACCACCGATTCCAATTGCTCAGCATTGCTTTGAATGAAAGCATCAAATTCACAACGAAAAACACACGTTGAACCCAACCACTATGCACGACTGGCGTGCAAATAAAAGCAGTACATTGATGCATGGATTTATACCTACAAACAAACTATTGCACCAAGAGATTCTCTGCCGGATTGAATTGTACGTATATTATATCGTACACATAAATTCAAGCTCTTTCCACGGGTCATTTCAACTCCAAAATAAGCAACTCGCAGTTTACCTGGATAGCTACTCATTTTCCCTCAATTATTCCCATTTATAGATGATTTGCCCCGAAACGGATCCCATTGAAATCATCAATATTACTTTTATATATGTATACATTGTCTGTATGTGTATATATATATACACGTACATATATATATATACCCGAGGGGCCCCAGGTTCTCCGATGGAGAAGCGGTGGGGTTGGGCGGGGTGGGGTGGGGCATGGTAGTGTCATGTTACGTTGCTGCTACGTTCATGGGAGGGGTGGGGTGGGGTGGGGCATGGT
>Ga0126342_10019758_pt1 | contig 11408 bp, 14 predicted proteins | sample Cyp1metagenome_FD_92528 | JGI IMG/M metagenome (GOLD analysis project Ga0126342, IMG submission 92528) | Coral microbial communities from Lord Howe Island, Old Settlement Bay, Australia - Cyphastrea 1 metagenome | ecosystem: Host-associated > Invertebrates > Cnidaria > Coral ... | reverse complement strand
TAACTCTTTCCCTGACTAACTGTTTCTTTGACTAACTCTTTCTTTGACTAACTCTTTCCCTGACATTCTAAAAGTCCGTAACACGGAAGTTTCTCCCCCTAAACTTCCTTTGATTATATATATATATATATATATATCATATTTAAGTTTATGATAGTTTATGTACGATGTAATTTCCAGCTTTGCCACAGTTCTATCCATGACTGGAGGCCGAGCGGCGTCCGAAGCCCCAAACGCTTCTCCGAGGACTCGAGCGGCGACACAGGCGGCGCACTGGGCTGGTGAAGGCCATAGACGGCCTGCGCAACTGGGAAGTGTGAGAGGATGGGTAGCTCTGGACGGAGCCAGCAAAAATTCGTTGGGAAAAATCCACACCTCTTTTTGAAAGGGGCTGGAGTTTCTGGGAATGGAGGCAAAGTTGCGAACACTTGCAGTTTCAAAGAAGTCTCAATATGCATATTGAAAGATCGATGGAATCGGATGGTTGGGCTAGGCTGCACGATTTTTTCATGTGCAGTCTCATTTACTAAACGCTTTCCTGGTAACTGAAAAGTCTGGCAGAGGTAAAAATGGGGGGTTCTAAAAATGGGAAATCCCCAAAACCCATGGGATTTCAATGGTTTCAACCCATTAAAACACGAGTCCGAATGGATCCGAATCGGGGGTTGATCATCCGAAGTCACTTCCGGAAAGTTGAGGAAGATTCGAAACCGACCCTCTGGTAAACTAACATAGCTATGGAAAATCACCATCTTTAATAGGTAAATCAACTATAAATGGGCCATGTTCAATAGCTATGTGAAAAATTACCAGAGGGTAACCGCAACCCTGGAGGATTTGATGACAACAAGAACCTTCACTGCCTCTTCAAAGTTGATGGAGCTTCCAAAGCCCACAGCAGGCCTAGAAGCACCAGTGGAAACAAACAGCGGCAGCAAGAAATCATCACATTCTCCATTGCCAAACAACAAACAGCAATCACCATATCTAGATAACAACATCCCAACCTCCCACTTTCAGTCCGCTTGGATGCCGAAACAATGAAGTACCTGTGAATATATTCTTTTCACAAGGTTCTCGCATGTTATACCCACTTTTCATGGGATATTCAGACGGTCACATGATGTGCACGTCAAGCGTCTGTTGGATCAAGGGCATATCCATCCGCAGCATCTGAAACCAGCGGCTGGAAGAGATTGCAGCATCCTTCAAGGGCTGAGCAGCGTTTTTTGGGTCTGGTGGGATGGTGTGGGATGGAATCGGAAAAAACGAACCAAAACACCACTTGGAGAAGCAGCACGATCGAGGACCAGAAGATCGGAAACTCACCCAAAATGGCTCGGAAGAACATGGAAGAACTATATAGTCGTGAAACGCCTCTCTTACAAAACGGCACGCCCAGCCCCAAATCTTCCCCCCACCTGCCCAGGGCCCAAACTTGCAGAACACGCCAGTGCTCCCTTGACTTCGAAGCCACCCACCGCGATGCGTTTCCGCAGCCAGACCAGGTGCTGCAGCAAGGTGTGCTCCGGGGCCACCATCAACACACCCAGGACGCAGTAGGTCATGGTTTCTGCGTTGAAATATTTACCTGACAACCACCAGAAGACCCAGTGATGCCATAATGCCATAATGTTTTCTTCGATTTTTCCCCAATTCCAACTGTTTTTGGATGTAGAAAAGTCTTCACTCTGACAAGGGGTAAACCACCAAAAAGCCCACAGTCTGCTTTGTTTGCCAGGTACACAACAAAGGCATCATGGGAGGCAACTGCCGTGGCACCCCTGCTTCAGCTTCCGGTTCTATTGGCCACTGCAGCATAGAGGGCAGCGATTCCAGATCTGCATCATTGGACAGAAACATCAGCAGCACAGTTGGAATCATCTCCGTTCCCCTCAACTGGGCATGTGGCAACAAACTGGCCAAGGGGGAGCGAACCGGCACCAGCCAGCTGGTAAAGCCACTCAGACTCACATCTGGAAGCTGTAGTAACAACTGGCGTTCCGGAGGAATGCGAAGCGATTGATGGATCCGTTGCTTCAAATCTTCCAGGGTGGAACTGGCTGTAAGTTTAAGCACTGCTGAAGCGGAGACTGCAGAGCCACCTTCAAAGTTGCCCCGGGTCTTTTGGAGAGCCTGGAATCTGTGCAAGAATCAGAGTTCGGGAGTTGAATTGCATATACAGAAAATGGTGGGACAAAATCTACCAAACAATCTACAATACCACACGACATGTCCAAATCTACAGAGGGGTCAAAGCAATGAGAAGTCTAACAAATTGTGCCTCAACACCCTAACACCATCTAACACCCAAAAAACACACATCAAATTCCTGAGCCCCGAAAAGATCTCCGGCCATCTCCGGCCCCCCCGTCCTTTTCGGTCACGATTCTCACCTCCAACACCTTGAAATCCGCATGAGGCGCCCCAGGGATGCCATCCGCCCTGATGGCTGTGGGCAGCGGACGCCCCTGGGGGGCGCCCCGCATGTAGACCACCAGCTCCGGTGACAGGTCGCGTACGCAGCACCAGGAGTTGGGTGCTGCACCAGCGGTGGGCAACTTCCGCCTCCTCAAGGGGTTCCGGGACAGGGTGAACTGCCACTGAAATCGGGGTTTCAAATGGCTTCAAAGGGTTTGAGATAATGGGTTTCTAAATAATCTGAATAGGGATACACATGGATACGCCAAAACATCGAAGCTTAGAACATTTAGTATTGAAACCCATGGCGTTGGGACCCCCATTTTAGGAATGAAGCACCACTTTTTGTTTGGCCAGCTGAACCACAATTGAATCATCGCATGTGATGTCCTGTCCTCAATTCCAGCAAAGCTCCTTCCTCCACCAACCACTCCTTGGAATTTTGCCCATGGAGAAACGCCACCCTTCGCAGGGGCGGCATGGACTGCAGGCCGCAGGTCACAGAACTGCAGGAGTTGGGATCGAAAGGATGTTCCAAGCAGATCAAAGCGACCAAATGCCACTGGACATCAGCCAGTTCAAAGCTGTGTGGCACTGCTAGCACCTGCACAATGGAGTTCTGTGACTCTCTTGATCATTGTTGGGAAAAGTTTGGGAAATCTTGTACCCAGTGAAGTTTGTGAAATCAAACCTTGTTGGTGGATTCCTTGCTTTCTACTGGAATTTAAACAAAATTCCAACCACTTTGTAGCTGACCACCAGAATACCATTCAGTCTTCCTTTTTCAACACCGTTGAAATCTCCCACCTCATCTTGCGGCAAGATGCTGGTAAACTGCAAGGTGACCAAACTCCCCAGTGGTTCCACCTCCTTTGGATCCAATTCCCGGGCACAGAGATATGACTTGAAGATTTCGGGCACAGCTCCCCAGCCGCTCTCCTGCACCACCAGCAGCTGCCCCGGGATCCCCGGCTGCCAGCCATACCACGGCACCGGCGCATGCGCAGCATGCGCAGCGGCCCCGACGTGAACGGCCGGCACTGCGGGGCGGTGCCAGGCGCGAACCGCGGCCAGAGACGGGCCATGGCCACAGCAGGTGGCAAACCAGGTGGCGAAACGGCTGGCCACCTGCGGATCGCCAAAAAATCCCGGAGAAACCCTTGAAAAGAATCCCCAAAACATGTCCACTAATGATACTAATGATACCAACCAATGATACCCATCTGTTTGGGTTGGCTGCTTCAAGTTCTTGCAATCTCATTTGGGTCATTGTTTTCAATTGTCATGTTCAAAGTTTTAGCGGTCATCTTGGGGTTAGTATACCTTTGAAATCCCTTTGAAGTTGGAGAATCGCGAAGCACCCATTTTGGATCCCCTGGCCTCTCTCTGATTTTCTCCATTCTCATGAGCTTCGCATGCCTCCAATAGCACCTTGGATGCGGCCTCTGCCGTGGGGTGCAGCACCTCCACAGCATCGTCAGGCCAGGCAGGGTGGGGCCAGTGGTATCCAACATATCTCCTCGAGTCTGCCAGCGACATCCTTGGAACAGCAAGAAGCAACTGCAAACACCTTGGAGCACAGAAGTGAAAAGTTAGTTCAATATAATTACGTAGTACATTAAAAAAACATACACAAGATCAATGCCATCATGTCATCTTCACTTCCCCTTCCAACAGGTTCCAACTTCGATCAACTTTGGCATCCCAAGTCTCTGAAAGCTCCGCGCCACCAAGTGCACCGCCAGTTGGGTACAGCGTGGCACCTCCCGCAGAGTCTTTGGCAGCAGCATCGCAGCGCCATCAGCCCACCACTCGTAGGCCGTGGACACCAAGGCGTCCAACGTCGGAGCGCTGGAGGAAGCTCCTGACTCGGAAAGGCTGCGGGGGTTGAGGGCTGGTTAAGGAAAGCCTTTATGATACTGGCTTTGAATAGGACTGGAACCGGATCTTGATCTGGTTCGTGATTGACTTGCAGCCCAAGTTTTGATAGGTAAGTAAACGCATTATGTTCCTATGTGGCAAATGTGCAACGCAAAGTAGTCAAAACATGTCTAACTTAAAACCTCTCCTTGAAGCCACTCTCCATCCTTCCATTCCAGCAAGACAACTTGCACCTCGCCATTTTCTCGAGGTTCAACAGATTCAACGGCTTCAACTTCTTCAACTTCAGGCTCGGCTTCAGCCTCCCCTTCCGGCCCTTCAGGCCCAGCATAGTCCACCCACTGCAGCTGCAGGATGCGCCCAATCCCCATCTCCGATAACTCAGCCGGCGCTGGGACCTCTCCGGCACCAATCAGCAGCCCTGGGATCAACTCCTGGAGCTTCATCCCAGCTACCTGCTCAGCCATAAAGCATTCTTTGGTCAGAGGTCCAAGTGTGCTTGGTTGCCACATCAGTATCTTCAGTTCCACCGGTTTAATGATCGTTTCCGCCCCAGGAATCCCCAGAACACTCCCCTTCACTGTCTGTCACTTCCACCCTGGCACCTCCCAACTTCTGGCCGTGCTGTGCGTCAGCAACCCCGGCCGCATCCAGGGCTCCAGTTCTGTTCTCCGCTGCCTGCAGGGCTGCTGCATCTTGGGGTCACGGTAGACCGACACCGCGCCGGCGCTGGCAGTGGCTATACAGCTGGGGCCGGCCAGACACCAGGCATACATCAAGGCCTTAGGGTGGGAAAAAATCGTTCCGTTGGGAAGTGAGGAGATGAGAAGAGCAAGTCAAAGTTGGGGGATTTTGGGGATTTTGGGCATTTTGAAGCTGATTTGGATGGCTTCATACAGCCTCAAACTTGATTGCCCATCCCCATACCGCCCATACCTTGAAAAACGATCACTCGCCGGGTGGCCCTGAGGGTAGTGTCTTGGGCGCCAGATTCAAAGTAGCCAGGACAGGGGTCCTGCGATCCGAGGCGGACGTTGCATGCTGCAACCACCACGGGTTTGCACTTCGAATCTGGAAAAAAATGACACATCCCCAGGTGATTTCTGGAAATTTGGAAGATGATATTCTGTTGATTTCAAGATGACGGTATCATTTGAAAGGTTTTGGCCTCGCTCGGTATTAGAGGCTTCACTTCATGGTGGATTCATACCCCTCCGCTACTACCTGCATCTGGAATCCGATTGTTTCCCGTCAGTCCTTCAATACGTAGAAGTGGAACAACAAATCCTGGTCGCAAACGTAAACCATCTGAAAGGTCTTGGCCTAGTGGGGATTCAATTCTTTCCCATGAATTCCACAAGAAGTAGAAAACAAATGGTTGGCACATGCTACGAACGCTACAAGGACAATTGGATTTCTCCCCATCCCAAAGCCATCCCAAAGATCGATTAAAACAAAATCCAAAACACTGCTTTGACTCGCAAAGCGCCGCTACTGGTCACAAAGCGATCCGCATCAGAGAGCTGCATCAAAGGAAAAAACATCTCCTCGGTGAAATGTGCTGTCCATTGCCGGTGGGACTTCATGCTAAATGGTGATTGTGTATATTAATAAACGTATATTATATGGAATTTGATATGTACAGTACTAAATTTGATATGTGTTTTATATGTTTTTTATATATGGAATGTTAACAAATTTCCATGCCAAAACATGTATTCCTTTGATATGCGGAATGTGGCTGTTGCCATTCAACTGGGACTCTGTGAACATGCCAAGTTACATGGCCTGATGTCAACCCTGGAGTGACCCCGAGTGACCCTTCCAGTGAACTGCAACAGACGCTCCCCGAAAATATCAATACGTGAGCTATCAGGGTTCAAAAAACTCTGCAGCACCAACATATTCTGAATGAACTCTACTTGTTAAGTTGAAATTCCTACATCATTGACCCTATCTATATATCGCTCATCCACCTGCCCCTCACCTTTGTCGTTATCTCCGGGCAGCGCTGGCATCAGGCGTCAGCACCCAGCGCACCGTGCGCGACAGCTCACGGCGGTCCCCCAGCAGCGTCACGCGCACATCGCAGAAGCAACGCCAGTTGCGGCTGCTGTTGGTGTCAGTCAGCCGGACGCCCGCGCAGAACCTGGGAAAAAAACGACCAAGCGCGGGGCGGTGGTCCAGAAGTGGCACTTTGCCAAGGAGAATATGGAGCCATATTTTACTGATGTTTATTGCTACTGCTGTTGTTACAATCTGATATCATTGTTATTATTTGTTATTATTTTCTCTAATTTCTACTGTTGTGAGAAATCGTCTTGGTCTTGGTGACATCAGGAGATACTTGGACTGCATGGATCACTATAATGTGCATGCGCAGAAATCTTCTGCCCAGAACAAACCCACCAATACCCACCATGCACTGCACTGAGAGGACCCCAACTCAGCCAGATCAGCCAGCTCCCCATCTGCCCATCGCCCTGGCGGGCCCTGGGTGGCCCTGGCATGCTGACATCGCTCTGTGCTTGTGGCATACCCTTGGACACACCAAGGGCAGCCAACAAGCCTGGACACACCTGCGGTCCAACATCCACATCTTCCCTTGAACCGAGTCCTGGGGGGACTGATTTCAACCGGAAAAAATATGAAACTCACATAATGGGTGGAAAATCTAGCAGCTCTTTATTTGGTCAAAATTATAAACCCTTAAGCTTTGTTGTTTGTGGGACAAGTGCAATCTCTCCAAAGCCTGAAGGAATGGAGAAAATCACGGAGTGAGTGGTGATGGGAACAACTCACTCAACAACGAACTCGAATTCGTCATGCTATCCGGCAGCCCCGGTTTTCATGTCCCCAAAATGGATCAATCCGGACAGAACAGTTCAAATTTGAGATTCTATGTGTTCATCGATTCGTGAAATCCGGGACTGAAGTCCTATCCGAAAAAAACAAAAAAACAGACATCGGTCTTCAATCCACAAAAGACTCCGATGGTCATCACGAATTTTCGATGCTGATCGACGCCTCAGTCTTCTCATCTTTCGAGGCGCCAAAAAGTAAGCTGCGCAGCGGTTGCTTGCGCCATTTCTCGATGCGCACCTCATTTCGTGCAGCAAAACATCACGGCAATCTCTTGGAGATTGAACAATTTACATTGGAAAATTGGGAAGATCAACTGACATGGTACTTTCGTTGAACATTCACATGGCCATGTTCAAACTCCTGTTTAACATTGTTGAACTAATAATAAATAATTACACATGCATGCCTTGCCTTAAATGCATCTGAATGACAGGACCAACGCACACGGAACCCGGCCCCACGTCGGGGCCAAACCAAATGGTCATGGCTTCACATTGCGTAGGAAGGGAAACAAAAAATTGGCAAAAACTGAAGGACTTGCTGATCAAATGACTTTGGTGTCAGAGTGATTTTGGGAGAGGTGAAATTTCAGAGGTCTTGAGAGCCATTTGGTGGCGACATGTCCAAGATCTCACCCAAAATCATGGATTTTGGCTGCAGCCCAAAGGGCTGCCAAAGAGATCAGAGCAGCTGTGTTGTCAGACATGGCTTTGAGATGTTTTGATGTCAGTTATTGTCAACTGTAGCCAAGCTTTTACAGAATGGACACTATAAACTATTGTTCGTTACTCTTTGAAGTCAAAGATCAAACTGACATCAACAGTGAAGCAAATGTAAGAAACATCTCCAAATTTCCCAAAGCAGAGTCGCCAAACTTCTTGTTTCGTTGGTGAGTCAACATAGTCAACGTGTCCAAGTTTCTCTTGCAGCTGAAACAGTTGCAAGATCTCAGTTCAGGAGAGTTCAGGACCTCCATGCAACGGATATATTTCCTTCAGGTCCCGACTGTTGACGCCAGTTGGCCAGTTCTAGAGTTATCCAAACTTCAATACTCAAGAATGAGCAGTTGCTGGTGCCCGAAGCTTCACATCTGTTTTCAAAATTCAGGAAATCTCTCTGTCATTTCATCAAAACTGTCACTGGCATGAAAACAACACGCACCAAGACCCAATTTAAAACCCCGATTCGGAAAAACAACAATGGTCATCAAACCTAATCGTTGCCCACGTCCTGCTTTCCTGTTACAAGACGTAAGTTATAAAGTTATAAAACACTTACGTTCAGAATAACACTCTTACCTTCAGGTCCCAAGATATCGAGATATCACGATTCCCGGTTCACATGCAAAATCCGAGACGTTGAGAAGGTGTCGCACTTCCAAATGTCAAACTGAAGGGCATTTGCAGGGCTTGAGTTCAAAAGTTCTATAGTAGGTCTTAGTAGGTGTTTGAGGTGAGTCGCGCCAACAAGCCAAACCACCAAATTGACCATGTTTGTTACAGAAGAGCTCTTGACGACAGTCAAGGCACAATCATTGTTCAAAATGTGTCCAAATCATCTTGCGTGTGACCCCTTGCCGTCGCAAACTTACAAATCACAACTCCTTCATGCAATGTGTATTTGCTGTGCATCATGGTCTGGATGGTGAAGGGATCATCGCACAGGTTTGGGGCCCTCTTGAGCATTCCAGGGCAGATATAGGGATGTCACGATGAAGACTTTAAGCAAATAATCGCACCACTTTTGGCATGATCTCGGACCTCAGGCGCTCATCTTTGGAGGCAGCTCGAGATACCTCAACATGAGCTCATGCTCAGGATTCTGCAGACCCCCATGGTATCATCTTCCAGTTGAAACTAAGTTCACATGTCCCTGTTTGAGGCAAGCGCAACTGGTTTGACTCCACCATTGAAAGCACTCCATGGTTACACAGCGTGTCGCGAGAAGAAAGATTGTGCCGACGTTTCTGGACACCGGCAATCAATCGACACAGGAATAACAAAAGAAAATTTCAAACTTCTGAGGTTGAACAATCTGAGCATATTATGCAGTTGTTCCCACATGAGTCATGCACACCCACGCGCCACAAGACTTGAGCCTTGTTCAGGCATCACAGGTAAAATTGTGGAAAATTCCCGGCATTTGCCTTCCGTCCAAGACTAAACATCTGGGGAAAAGTGCCTCACAGCCTCACTCCCTTGATGAGTTGTGCGCAGGACATGTCTGTGCTGAAACTTTGGTCGTTTCTGATCGTCTGAGCTCTCATTTTTTTCTTGAACCGCCTCTGGACGTCAAATCTCTGCGAGTGTTGCGAAAACTCATTGCTTACAAACACACCAAACACCCTGGCGGAATGAACCCTCAAGCGGGATCCCCTCCCACGATTGTCACATGCTCGGAGCATGCGTGGATGAAGCGCTTGTCTGAAAGGCACATCATGAGCAAAGAACGGTCCAGTAAATAGATGGACACTCCACGCTGGCAACAACGTAAAAACTGACAGGAGAAGAGTATCGTCAAGCGACAATGCAAATCGTCGGTGCTACGATGAGGGTCCAGCAAATCCCTCACTTCACCGACGGCACAGACCAATGCCAACTCACCGTGTCATGCTCTGCCACGTCACTAATCATATAGGTCACATGTGTATACACATGTACAGTACATACATGCATGTAGATATATATATATATATATATATATATATTACAATATGCATTATAAAATATATATATATATACACACACGTATATATATAATATACATGTCTGGAACTGGCATGTGAAGGCGGCTTACTTGATTGCTTCCTGTGTTGCTACAATCGGCAAGCCATGTGATGTCAAATGGCCACTCAGCGGCCATACGGGGCTTTCAGCTATTGACGCACACCTTTAGCCCACAAATCGACAGATTCGGGAAAAGTGTGGCTAAAGCTCTGTAATCAGGTGGGGGTCACCGTTCCCAACCGTCCGCAACCGTTCGCAGCCGTCTGCAAACGTTCGCATGAGAGCCCTATGGCAGTGCCTATATGGCGAAATCTGCAAACGTGGCAGGATCGCGTAGCATCGTTTCGCCTGGCAGGCGTTGCACTTTGTGACATTCCAACACAACGTGTCGAAAATCGTTTTTATATGGCAGGCACAGTGCTTTTGCGGCGTTTTTAGAAAATGAATCGCACTTTTCGTGGCATGCACAGCAATTTGCAGACCTCTATCGTCCTTGCGCGTGGCAGGCACAGCATAGACATGGCGTTGCGTGTTTTTTGCGAGTCGCATCGTCAAGGCTGCGTCCAGTGGTGACAATCTGCAAATCGTGGCAGGCGTGGCACTTCGTGACATTCTAACATGTCTCACAACGCATCGGTCTTTTTTTGGTGGTAGGCACAATACTTTTGCTGCGTTTTCAGAAAATGGGCTGCACTTTGTGTGGCAGACGCAGCATTTTGGAGACCTCTCAGATCGCGGTCTTGGCCGCTTCTGAACTGGCGCCAACCAATCACGCCAACACGCAGCGCGCTGTAGGGAAGTGAACCTTTCCCTCGAGAGGCACTTCCGGCTCCGACGAGCCCGATGAACTAATGTCCATCAGAGGCCTTGGCAGAAAGGGGCTTCGAAAATCTTCGAAGCGGAAGGTGTTGAGCAACACAGGTCACCAACCCTCAGGCCACGGCGAACTGTCATTCTCAGGGGCCTCATTGTTGACCTAAGGCACACGCCCGAACTGCCCTGCGGCCCTGCGTTTATACAAGACCGCCCAATAACAACAGTGTATTTTGGGGGGTGGTAGCTATTTGAAAGAACCCCGTTTGCTTCCGGCGCTGAAGAAACGGTACATACATACTGCCAAAGCAAAATTGGCTGAGCCTCACCTATGTCATCAGTCATGAACGAAGTCGAAGCCGAGCGGCAGTGGTGATGGAGTCAGGGACGAGGGTCTCACCTGCTGCGTGGATTTGAGTCTGGAATCTTTCGGACAAGTCCGGAGGAAAAAAACCAGCTACAGGTGGCATCCTCAAGTCAAGACTGAACCAAATAGCCTGCTATCATATTAACAACGTTAAAATCTGAAAACCCAGTGGCACACCGCTGTCAACATCCGCTTCCGCTTGAATGTTTCATAATGTTTCATAAGTTCTGCCTTCTGTAAACATTCCCTCTCTCTGCTGGCGTCTCCCGCCCGTATCTCCCGCCAGCGCCAAACAAGGCGACCGAGACTGTAATTTTCTTTTTCGGCAAAATGTT
>Ga0126342_10019757_pt1 | contig 11408 bp, 9 predicted proteins | sample Cyp1metagenome_FD_92528 | JGI IMG/M metagenome (GOLD analysis project Ga0126342, IMG submission 92528) | Coral microbial communities from Lord Howe Island, Old Settlement Bay, Australia - Cyphastrea 1 metagenome | ecosystem: Host-associated > Invertebrates > Cnidaria > Coral ... | reverse complement strand
TAATACGCCAATTTATAAATATTAAGGGCCATAGTTGTAGGGTTTTCCATTATAAACCAACCATTTTGGGGATCTCATTTATGCAAGCCCCCATTTTTACTAGGTGAATTCTATGCTTTATGGTAGATATATATATATAGTTCATGGGCTTCATATATTGACCAAACATAACTCGACACCACCTTTCAAAGGGTACCAACTTAGCGTAGAAACTGGGCAGCACCTTGTGTCAAGCCCCGATGAGTAAACCTCAAGTTTGAGCAATAGATGGCAATAGGACATCTCTGAACTAAAAGCTGGTTGGTGGTTTGGAACATGAATGGATTATTGTTCCATTCAGTTGGGAATGTCACAATCCCAACTGACGAACTCATATTTTTCAGAGGGGTAGGTATACCACCAACCAGAAAGGATGTTTAGTTCGCTGGGAAAATCATCGAACTCTTCAGAAGGTGGAATTTCCCGCCTGCGCCACGTTTGATTGCCTAAGGCGAGGTGTGTTTCTTTCACGTGGTTAGAAAGGCGTCTACCCTCTGGTAAACTAACATGGCTATTGAAAATGGCCATTTATAGTGGATTTACCCATTAAAAATGGTGATTTTCCATAGTTACGTTAGTTTACCAGAGGGTAAGTGGTTCGATCTCATTTGTAAATAGTTCATTATAATTCATCCAGACGAAATCACGATTTGACCTTCCAAAATATTGTGATAACCAGCTGCATTAAGCGCAGTCCAAAACATGTTTAAGTTGGATGTGTTGATGTTTGTGCATCATTGAAACATGTTTAAGTTGGATCCGTTGATGTTTCCACAATAACGCTATTCTTCTAAAACATAGATTGTGTGTCTTCAGTCTCATCACGCCTCAGGCCATAGTCCCGCTGCAACGCTGGACGCTCACCGAGTCTGCTGATTCAACTCCCATGGGATTCCAGACTCTTGGTCTGCCCACGTTGGGATCGCTTCATGTCCAGCAGAAAAAACCGCTAGAGACTTCTTCGAGGCTTGGGTTGCTTCGCAACACGGGATCAGAACGACTTGCTGCACCAATGCTGTGGCTGGAAAGGCTTTATGTGGCGATTTCTTGGCCAAAGCATTCGGCCGATCACATATCTGGGCAGAATTGCATGATAATCCCATAATTATATATAATTATTGGTTACATTCATGTTACAGACAGATGGTCATTATTATTATGGTCATAAAATATCCCTGTATAATCCATTATTATTGGTTATATAGTTGGTTAAATCCTAAATATCATAAATTATCCCATGATAATCCCATTACTCTCCCCATTACACCACATGTTGGTTATCCCATCAAAATGCTATTATTAGATCTTATGAGTATATTAGTTAAATCCAAAAAAGTCGTACCTGATCATCACTTATGACAATCCCATCATCCACATAGATGAACGGATAACCACAACTTTTAACCACTGATGATTTAAATAGTGGTTAAAATATTTGGTGGTAAATCATAAATAAACTTAACGATCTTGGTAGTAAATATATCACTGTTGATTTGGTGGAAACTAGCTTTATTTTAACCACTGATGATATATAATTTTAACCCTGATATACTGTAATTGATATGATTCACTAAATCACTAAATCAGAAGTTCCAGGAACCCATGATTATTTAGTAAATCCTCATGGTACATCCACTATGTCACGCTTATAATCCTCACTGGATATGATTATAATCCAGTACTCCAACATAAAGCAACATAAAGCCTATGCGTTTTTGCTTATCCTGGTAATATTAAAAATTAATATTAGGTAATGATGGTAATAAAATCCAGTATTCATTGTGCTTATCCTGGTAATAATAATAGTAATATCCCTTAGTTATAATCAAGTATTATCCTGCTAATAATCTCTGGAAACCATAATTAAATATTATAATTAATTCCTGGTTGGTGGTTTGGAACATTTTTTATTTTTCCATATATTGGGAATGTCATCATCCCAACTGACGAACTCATATTTTTTAGAAGGGTAGGTATACCACCAACCAGTCCATGATTAAATCCCTTGATTGTAATCCAGTATTATCCTGGTAATAATCTCTGGAAACCATAATTAAATATTATAAATTCGACTATGAAATATTCCAGTTAATATGCCAACCAGATATGATAACCATATATGAACCCTTATTATCAGTATATTAACCATATAGTAGCCATTTATGGAAATCGGTATGATAACCAACCAGATAATATTGATTCTATTATGGTTAATATGGTTTCTATTATATTTATGATATTCATTCTATTGATTCTATTATAGTTAATATTAATTCTATTATAGTTAATTATACTTATTCTATAATATTGATTCTATTATATTCAATAGAATTCCAGTTTCCGTTCTGAAATCTCTGGAAGTAGCGCGTCACACGGTCAGGTCCTGCTCCGAGAGTACCGCAGGGTCCGCCTGGAGAAGCTGAGCGAAACCTTGGGACGGGTCCAGGAGCGGGATGGGGATCCCAAGGACGGTGGTGTCGCAGTTCGGTAAGGTTTTTTTGGGGGTCATGGTAGATGTATCGAATTATGTATGGTGTATGTATGGTTTATGTATGGTTGTATGGTTTGTGGTAGACTTCTCGAACATAGGTTCTTGGTGTATGGTTACTATATGTATGTTACTCTAATAGCTAGGGTTTATGGTTTTTGTATGTTAGATATATCTAATCATAGTTACTATATCAGTTACTATGGTTTAGTGCCAAATACAACTAGTTCGTCTGTTAGTTTACCAGAGGGTATGGTAGAAATCAAAGAAGTTACTATATGTTACTCTAATAGCTAGGGTTTATGGTATGATATATCTCATCATAGTTGCTGTATGTTACTATGGTTTAGTGCTAAATATATGATCCAAACATGAGGCAAATCGTTGACTTCTATGGGAAAACATGGATTTGTTTGATGGATAAATGTGGGGGTTTACGAAAAGGTCATGTAAAATCAAGGTGGTACCCCAGTTCGTTAGCTCAATTGGTTATACCCTCTGGTAAACAAACAGTTTGCTACTGAAAATGGTCATTTATAGTTGATTTACCCATTAAAAATGGTGATTTTCCATAGTTATGTTAGTTTAGCAGAGGGTAAGAACTGCAACAACGATAATCAACATGTGCTTATGTGGTGCTTTGGGTTGCTGCTCCACCCAAAAAATATCACAATTTCCCAGCAATTTCCCAGACCCCCCAAACCACCAACCCGTACCACCACAAAAGCTCAACCTAATATAAGGTTATGGTAGATATGATATATCGAACTAGTTACTATGGTAAATAAGCCCAACATAACTGGGGGGAGCACCACCTTGAATGGGACTGAGGATGGGGATAGCATGGATTTTTCACCAAGCAAAACATGGGGATTTCACCGAATGAGGTAGTCATCAGCAGGGGCGGCTGCCTTCGAAGCCACAATGGGGTGGTGCCTCACCCAGTCCGCGAGCCTCCAGTTAGACTCTGGTAAACTAACATAGCTATGGAAAATCACCATTTTTAATGGGAAAATCAACTATAAATGGCCATTTTCAATAGCTTGGATTACAGGCAGCTTGGGCATGCCAGCAATGGTTGCTGTCATGCAAATGGCCAACAAGGTACATCGGTCCGGACAATAAGGTGGTCGGAATCACTTGGATCGAGGTAGCACTGGCCATTGCGAAACAAATGCGCACTTTTTTACCCGTCCGCAGACAAAATTCAGAAGGTGAAACAATTTTGCTGTACATATCTAACTATGCCGAAGCTCGAAAGCACCATGTTACTCTTGTGGAGCAAAGCGAAACTGCATACACATTAGTTAGACAGGTGTTGGATATAATTCCAGAGAGATTGATGCCCGACTCGCCATTTGGACAAGTACGTTCGATGTACATCCTGGGTGATGCGGGATTCAGAGGAGGCATACAACTTAGACCATACTTTGAAGGGCAAGCAGCAGGGACACAGCAAACAGCGTGGTACCTGCAAAACAATAAGGCTCTTCCTCACCTCTATTTGAGAGGTACGACTCAATGGCAAAGTGATCAATCCTTCGCTGCAAAATCATGGAAAGTGCGCATGGAGCAGGCGAAAGCAAGAACGAGGATAATCTCGGATGTTCGACGTGGTGTTTCACGTTCATGATCCTGCCCCCTGAACACCAGGTGCGGCAAACAAACTTCGAGGCAGGGTCTTCCTTTTGTCAAAGACTGGGGGAGGGCCCGGAAACAAAGTGAAAAGGCCATTTTCAATAGCTATGTTAAATTACCAGAAGGTAGCCATTGTAGATGAGGCACAACATTTTGGGGAAATTGCTGAAGTGGCATCGCTCTTCCCGGCGCATGTTTGGTGATTTTCAGTGGTGATGGACATCAGACCCCGGCTCTCCAACCAAGGGGACATAGCGCCCAAGAGGCATTGGTTGATCAAGAGACACGGCCGGCTCACAAACGACTGACCCGCCGAACATCACCAACAATCATGGGGGGTTATAACCAGTAAAAATGGGATAGAGCCACTAAGAATGGGATAATACTGGGATATAGAACCAACTGAGCAGCCAATCAGTTGGGCCTGTCCAAAAAGGGAGGCGCGTCATGACAAAACCCATGGCCCATCATAACTCATGCCTTTGATACTGAAGAATAAAACGATTGTCATCCTCAAAAATGCAGATCATTGAAACCACTAGCCGTTAATAAATGAGGTGGGTGACTCATACCCAGATGCTTTCTTGGAGGGTGGGGTACATAATGTTAAGCAACATTAGCCATGAAACCTGGTTGATGATTTGGGATTTCCTCAGATACTCCAGCAAGTGATAAATAGCGATAGTCTTTTGCTGGAATGAGTACCGTAGCTGCTATAGTTATAACTTATGACTCATGATATACCATGAGTTTTTGCATGTGTTTGGTTTATCTGAGGCGAATGTCCATCGTCAATAGCATTTAGAATGATAGATCGTTCCGGTATAATAGGTGTAAGATTAGCAACATGGGGATATCGAGGTTTCCTAAAATAGGGCTACCCCCAGTTCTCATCCAAGTCATTAGATCAGTTTTGAAAATTGAAACACCCATGGTGACTTGGGATGTTGAGTGGGTTTCTACTATTGAAACCTGCCAAAATTGGGGAAACATGGGAAACCAAAACATGGGGATCAATAGAGGTTTTAGATTGGTTTAGACTGGGATTTTCCACTTTTTGAACCAACCTATTGGGGATCCACCGGGTTTCTCCCCTGATTTTTTCTGCCTGTTGAATCCGTGAAAACTGGTCTGGTGAGTTTCCTGGTGTCATTTCCCTCGCCATGTTGGTATCCGGAGATGATTGAAAAATGGGCACCCAAAATGCCATTCTTAGTATATCTTAGTATATCTGAGTATACTTCTTACAGCAAATGGCAACCTATATAGGATTATAGGTGAGTTGGTGTATAACCAGGGTAGCTGTTGGATTTATTGTGAGCATATCCATGGTTGATGAGGCCGGAACCAAGAAACAAAACTGGTGAATGTGTTTTTCTTACTATTTTTTTTCAATGTCATGGATTTGAGGTTGGTTGAAAACATGGTATCCTCTCACAGTAGCCATTTGGATGGCATACCCCCTTTTCAGATACACCCAAAATAGTTGTTCATGGATTATATATATATTATATTTATCCATATTTGTTCATTATTGGAACCACATTATATATTGCTAAAACACCATGTTTTGTGAGCAAAAAAACGTTTTTCTAAAGAATGTCAAAATATATGATAAACTTAAAACACCATTGTATATTATATATATATATATTGTTTACCACACGACATTATATATTGTTAAAACGCCATATAAGAATTATGATATATTACCACTAAACGCCATTTATATGCTATTTCTAGTGGTAAACAAGATTATATATGGTTAAAGCACAATTTTTCGTCGGTAAATCTGCATTTCCAGGATGGACGGAGGCTGCGTCATTGCGTTCGCACGGAAGCCCGGGTCGATGCCCACGTCGTTCCAGTCGTTCAACATGACAACATGGCAACAGGAAGGGGCCACCCTTGGTAATAAGATCTGGTTGGTGGTATACCTACCCCTCTGAAAATTATGACTTCGTCAGTTGGGATTATGACATTCCCAACTGAATGGAAAAATAATCCAAATGTTCCAAATCACCAACCAGAGATGTAATAAGTTGGTGTACAACCCCCTGGAACTATAGTATACTATAGTTATATCCCCGAAAAAAAAATCAGACGTTCATCAAGTTGCAAGACAACTTAGCTATGGGCCCCTTCCTGTGGGTTGTAGTCAAATTGCGGTTGACCCGACCCTATAAACTATACAACAAACCACGGAAATCCATGGGCTTGCCGTTCAGAAATCATCTACATGGTGATTTCATGTCTATGTTAGTTTGCAGGAGGGTCATCAGTCAGGAAATGTGTGGTAGATGTTGGGTAAATTGCTTGATGATTGATATTTTAATGCAACTTCATCTTTCCATATAGATCCAAGATTATCCAAGTAGCGCAGTTTTGCGGTATGATTTAAGGCTTTAAGGGTTGAAGAAGTTTTTCAGGAAGTATTTGGAGCCATAGGGGTTTGTTAGAACTGGGCATGCATGGGTATGGTCAAAATTGGATACCCCAATAATTGCCCCAGGTCTATACTTTTGACTCATACCCATTTGAACTTTACCAGCTGATTTTCATGTGTCTGGAGGTGGCTGATATAAGGGAATCCTCGCAGCTACTTCAGCCAGAGAAACTATCGGGAACCTGGGTGAAGGCTAATATACAAGGCTAAAGTTTTTCTTGCCATCAATATATTATAGCTGGTAGTTTAAAGAAAGTGTTTTTAGATGTTTTATTCATTGGTTTATTTAAGACTAACAATATATATATATATTGTGAATTGACTTCACACTGGCAGCTCAAGTTCCCCCACGACCCGCACCTTCTGTCTTTTCCAAGCAGCCAGTGGAAGTCTCGCAACGGAATGCCAAAAATGGCAGCAGAGGCAAAAGAGCCAGGCAAAACGGAATTGCAATGTGTTGGCCACAACACAACGTAGCGACCGGCCGCGGTCGATATGGCTTCCAAGATGCTTAACCCTCACCTCCCGCCGTCTGGCGAACCAAGCCAAAAGCAACTGTCATGGATGCAAGTTTGGAACGCTGACCGGTCTGGAATCCAGGGAAACATGCTATGGAGATGCAAATGGACAATGACTGGGATCATTGGTACTTTCACAATATATATATATATATGTAGCCCAGCTACAAGACAAGTACCTCGTCAGTATCTACTCTCATGCTTTGGTCGATACACTTGGTACGCTACCAAAGGACCTGTGTCTTGGACCAAGCTGTATGATTTACCTCTGACCCCCTCATGGTAAACGTTTACATAGGGAACTGGAAAATCACCAATTGTTAGTAGGAAATCATGGTCAGTCATTGGGAAGTCGGCAAAGTTCCATAGCTATGTTAGTTTGCTGGAGGCTATAGTTGTAGTTTATAGCACGCATTTCTAGCAAGATGTGGGATTGCAAGAGTCAGTGTCCGTGAAATTTGATGGCCAAACCAATGGTGTTTCCTATAGTAGATGTTTTCAAAAAACAACTCAATCAATATATAGTACTTTAATCATAGTAATGATGTGTATGACATTAATGAATATGAGTATTCATATTATGGATTGTAGAACATCATGTATTGTGATCATTGTAATTTTACCCATTGTATCATTTAGTACATCATGTAATGATACCTTCATGACTATTCATTCAATGATATTATCATGGTCATAGTCATAGCGTTTTCTCAATAATGAATAATACACGTGGCAATCACCATGGCATCTATCCGAGCAATTCAACGTGTGTGCGCATACACATAACATGTGTCAAGGCTTTCCACTGTATTCATGGACTCCCTTTTCTTGAGACACTTGCAAGGTTTTGCCATCATTTATAGGTGAACTAGCCGTTATGGTAGGTCGGTATATTGTTAGATAATGTAGTTTGAGCCAAAATATGCTGCTGCTTGTGGGATCGAACACCCCGTTTTTCTCCATGGGGGTAAGTTTAGAACATTTTAGAACATTCCACCCATGGAAACCAGCAGAACAACGAAAACGACGACTTCAGCAGCACATCATGGCGTCAATCCGAACACAAGCGTGCCCACGGCTGTCGTGGATTGATCCAAGACAGAAACCCAACAAGGATGTACGTACTTCATCGTATTTCAGAGACGCAAGGCCGTTTTAGGGGGCCGTGCCTGGCAAGCAATTGACCGCAGCGACTGTGGAAATTGGGCGGCTTCCATCTGGGTTTGTCCATTAGTTGGCGGATGCCCTTGGCCACACTTAATGGCTGACATTTTGAGGCGCTCCATCTCCATCCATGCGTTGACGAACTTACATTGCTTTGCACAACTTCATATGTGCTTCTAGGTCAATCTTACATGGATACTTCAATCCTTTAGTCTTTTGGTATCAATGGGAATACCTACTAACCAGCAAAGAATTTGATTTTTTGCAGGGCATCTAAGATTGGCAATGGTTTGGTGTGTGTGTGTGTGCGTTGGTCACGTCATCCGCGCATCCTCATAGTATCTCATACGCCCTGCGGTTGTCCAACCTGTGGTGGCCTGGCACAATCCGGGAAGATATGTACACTATACATGCGGGTTTTCCATGTGCACCTAAGTATTCCACGGGGCAACGGGATTTTCACAAACGCGCGAGCTAGTTTTGGGCGTGAACTGGGTGGTATCGGCTCCAAGATGCTAATTTAGGTTCAGATGGAAATCCACAAGCACAATGCGTCACCAAGTTTACAACAAAGGGGAGGCTACGCCAGCTGGATTGTTCCCAGCCTTGCCTGCCACATAGTTACCCCGCTTCGGTTTTGAGGCGTGATGATCCGGAATGGGGCTCAACGCATCTTGCAACGTTTGGGTGCCCATGTTAGAGATGGGGCTGGGAAGCCAGGCGTGCAAGTCATCTTGGCGCAGTTTCCGCACAACACCTGGCCCAATGACGACTTGTGCGCTGGCACTTTCCGGCAACAACCATACAGTCTTATTGTTGAATAACAGGGGATTCTATGCATAAACAACTTTTAGACAATAAATTTACAATCTCAAGTTTTTATCGTAATTGGTATCTAAGATTGACATGTTTTTCCCGTCATTGTTCCACCATTCAAAAGATGGTCTTGGCAATTCTTGGCAACAGGAAAACCCAGTCGGGTCTGCTTTTTCGTGGGGTCTGCCATTGTGCCACATAGTTTGTTACGTCCACACAATCATCCCCGTTAGGAATTCTTTTGCCATTTTGGATGTACTATGCATCATCTTAATCCATCGTGGAAACCTCCACTAACCAACCATTGTAATTGCGCAAAATTCCTGTGTACCAACCATTGTGAATGCGTGTGAAACATCCACGTCGTCATTTGGCATTGGAGGGGCTGATTTTGAATGGTCACAACGTTGGTCTCCACTTCAAAAGGGTTTCATTTGTTCTGTGAAAGGTGTTGCCCACGAAATTCAAGTCTTGAAATGGTTTGTTTTGGCAAACCTTGCCTTAAATTCTAAATGGGGGTGTCTACTAACCACCTAATTGTGTGGTCATGATATTTAACTTGGGGAGGCTGTTGAGCAGAGTTTTCCAGTGGTTTTCGCAATGACATGTTTGATGATGCCAAAGATCTAGTCATTTCAACGGCGGCCAAAGTCAGATTTAAGAATATCTGGGTTGGTTCATTTTGCGGCGAGTATTTCGCAGGATCAACACCTTTTCCAGTAACCCTTGTAATTCATTAACCATTGTTTCTGAATCTGGGGTTGTTTTTGCCCGTTTTGTGTGATGTTCCGTCAAGTGTGTGGTCTCCGTCTATGAAATTATGTCTCTTTGCGGGAAAAGAATCACATATGTTCCATGTTTCATCCTTTGTCATTTATCATCAGGTCTTATTATTTAATTGATCACAACTTACATTTTTCAACATGTATCATAATTTATCACCATGCATCATGCATCATGATTTACAGTTTTATCATCATTTATCAATATTTGATCACCATTGTTTTCAAAAAAAATCGCCATTTTTGATCACAATTATTATTGATCATTGATCACCATTATTGTTGATCACCATTACTATTGATCACCATATTTGTCGTCAAATCTACCATCAACATTTACAGTTTGATCATGATTATTTATCATCAACATTTAGAGTTTTTTCACCATAGAATCCTACTGTTTATCATAATTTATCACCATGCATCACGTGTCATGATTTGCAATTTTATCATCGTTTAATATCATTTATCAACTTTTGATCACCATTATTATCATAAAATTGCCCACCACCATATTATTGATCACCATTGATCATTGACCATATTATCACATCATATAATATTATTATATATTATTGATCACCATATCATCACCATATTAAACATCATTGATCACCATAAAATCCCATTGCTATCATCGTTTAAAAGTCGTCCCGATTGTAGATCCCGATATGTCGAGGACTGGAATCCGCCAAGCTGCCCTTGGAACCCTGGATGAGGGAGGCTGGGAACGGCATGCGACAAGGGGGGTTGTAGTTGGGATTTTTCTGAAACCATGGTTAGAATGGATATAGAATGGATATACAATGGATATATAGTTGGGATATTAGTTTAAGGGAAAATTGTAACTGGCGTTTCCTAGGGAATGAAGGAATGGGATGATCAGATGATCATTCCTCGTTATTGCCCTACGTTTAGCACCGGGAAGTTATGTTTTGGATATATGATCTTTTCAGGGTCTATGTTAATTTTCCAGAGGGTATATAACGGATAAGGATAATGATCAAGTGGATATTATAGGTTATAGGATATCATGGGATTGATGTGGATTAATGGGATATATATATATATGTATATATATATATGGATATATCTGGGTAAATTTTAACGACCTCACTGTTCTCCCTCACTGGAATAATGGCTAGTATTGGCAATCATCCCCAAATGGCCTTAATTCCTTAATTCAGGTTATTGAAATATTTTAATTTACCCAGATATATGTTGGATCCTGGGACAATCATGTTGTTCCCCACCTGCCAGGTGAGGGTTGTTAGATTTTATCACAGCTGTTCCGGCTCCTCCTCCTCCTTCTCCTCCACCTCCTCCTCGTCCTCCTCCCTCTCCTCCACCACCTCTGCCTCCACTTCCACGTCCTCTTCCGCCTTGCCAACTCCTCGCTCTTCGCCAACTTCCGCGCGCAGTGGGCACTGCTGGACCTCAACTGCCGGCTTCCGATCTGAGTGGGCACGGCTGGACCTCAACCGCAAGGTTCTGAGCGCAGTGGGCACCGCTGGACC
>Ga0126342_10019756_pt1 | contig 11409 bp, 13 predicted proteins | sample Cyp1metagenome_FD_92528 | JGI IMG/M metagenome (GOLD analysis project Ga0126342, IMG submission 92528) | Coral microbial communities from Lord Howe Island, Old Settlement Bay, Australia - Cyphastrea 1 metagenome | ecosystem: Host-associated > Invertebrates > Cnidaria > Coral ... | reverse complement strand
TATATATATATATATAGATAGATAGATAGATAGATAGGTAGATAGATAGATGGATGGATAGATAGATAGATAGATAGATTATTTTTTAATGCCATAGGTATACAATCATTGTAGCACATGATGTGGGGTCTAATCCATATCTGAATGTATCTTGAGAGGGAATCCTACCAGACACAAGTTCTTATTGAGTTGTATATCAAGGACATGAAGAATTTTGAATATAGGGGACTTGGGATGTTTGAGATTCTGCAGTGACTGTACCGTGGTCCTTCTCCTTGCTGTCTTTGGCCAAGGGTTTGGCACCAGGCCTAAATACAAAATACAGATTAGGGATATCCGGGAAAATACATTCAAGCATAAGTGAAACTTAGGGCCCAACTGTGTCGGGGCAGCCTCCTACGAAACAAAAATTGAGGTCTAAATTCCAACCCCCAAATTGGATTTCAAATAGGTTTCTTAAATGGAACAATGCAGTCAGTCCTGTTGGGCGGGGTCCAGAAACTTTGCCATAGCTTGCTCTACTTCCAATTGGAAATCGTCAGGGTTTTTGGGATCCACCTGGTTCTCGGCTTCCTCCCACCAAGAAGGTTCCACTGGGTCATCCCACCAAGATTCAGGGAAGCTAAGATCGATTTCAGGGTTGTTGGGATCCACCTGGTTCTCATTTTCCTCCCACGAAGAGGGATCCGTTTCCTCCCACCAAGAGTCAGGGAAGGAAGACCAATCATAAGTGCAAAGCTGCTGCCACCAATCATTGTACGATTCCTGGGCCGCATCAGCATTGGGGATTTCATGCATCAATGCAGCAGCACTTTCAATCCCGTGGTCACCAGGGGCTAACAAACCATGACCATCGCCAGCAAAGTCGGGACCATTGATCACTTTCTCATCGTCAGTGTTCCAAAACTGTTCCTTACTTGGATTAAGAGGCTTACAGAAACCATGAGGCTTCATCATCTAATTTGTTTTACAAATGCCGATAGAAATTCCAGCCAACAAAAAGATTTTGGTTTAGCTGAGTTGTATCAAAACAATAAGGGTGGTAATGCTGCCCTCATGTAACACATGACTACTACGCTTGGAAGCGGCAACTTGTTCAGGCCCAGCTGGAACAATCCCATCCTCTGCTGCAAGCTCCTTGGAATTGTGGGTGGCCGGAGGCACTTCGTCAGAACGGTTCGGATCACCTAGGCATTTGCCGGAATAGGAATTGCATTTTCCGACTATTTATGCATCAAACATCACCCCAAAATTTTAAGACGAATATGGACCATTTATTCAAGGGGCTTTTCTCAGTCTCGGGATGTGAGGTCACTTTCAAGACATCTGTGGCAATCTCCAAACAGGCATCCAGGTCCGTCCACTCCCATTCACCTAGGGCCAAAAAAAGAAACCTACCTGGACATGTCTAGATGATTCATGCTCCGAAAATGGTTTGCAGCAATGGTTTGCAGCAATGGTTTTCATATTTTCTCAGAAACAAGAATTTTAATCCAACGGGCTTGGCCAATATCCATTCGATAAGCTTTCCCAGAGCGCAGGGTCAACCCAATCCAAATCACCTAGGCAGAAAGGAGAAAAAGGGACCCGCTCCGAAACAAAAATTGCACTTTGTTTCTTAGCGTTTTTTCATCGAAATTGATGGGCCTGTAAAATTGAAAACAGAGAATCAAGGTCACCATCCTTAAAAGAATAACAACTTGAACATGGGATCCAATAACAAAGAGGTTTCCATGAAAATTGGCAACCGTCTGTCAGGAAAGATGCTGCTTTAATCCAAAGAGCTGGGCCATTCCGCCATGCCATGTTCCCAGAGGCAGGGTGCCAGCTGCTGATCGACGTCACCTGGGCCGCGGGATTTAGCTGAAACTACTGTTTGGTGTTATATATATGCTGTTTTTCAATGACATTTATAGGGTTCCAACAGAAGTAAGGTATGTCTTCGCATGAACTAAAAATTGGGGTACAGTTTGAATCCAAGTGGCCACCCGATAAGCCATGATCACCATCATCTTCCCAACAGTCAGAACTCGTGGATGCCCAGGGCGACCCAAGGGACAAAGTTGGTGACAGCTCTTCTTCTGGGGGCATGTTGTTGATTTTCATACAGTATTCGCAACCAGGGCCATGGGGGCAATAGTACTGACCATTTTTTTTGTCAAAGCAACAGTGGGAACCCCCTGGCTGGATCCACACACGTCGACCCTTACGACGCAGCCAGTAACCCCTCAAAGTTGGCTGATCAGGGATCTGCTCGAAGCCACCCTTTTCATCATTCCAGCGAATCCCGAGGTCCTGCAAGTATAAAGGAATTGGATAGACAGCTGGTACCATCGAGGAACGACATGCCCAAAAAGTCAATTCATATTCGGGGGACCCATGGCGAATTTAATCTTAAAGCAACGATTAATCCCCATGATAGTGTTTCATTTAGACTTACATCTTTATTGAGATATACCACGACAAAATTCGAGAAATCAAAACCCAATCAAAACGAAAGATTCCTCATCATGTGGTGGATATGGCAATGTGTCACAAGATGCCAGGATTCTTTCCACCTCAGCCTGTGCTGCCTTAGGTGTTCGCTCAGAGAATGTAAATACCCACATCCAAGGCGTAGTAGAAAAACACCAAAAATTTCTCCAGTACACCAATCTGCAGCTGAGATTCAGCAGCTTTCTCCCTTAATGGGTGAACATTTGGAAAATGATTGAAATTCAAAACTTTTGATCCACCAACCACCCCCAGCCGCCAAGAACCGGTTGCTTTCATCCAAAGGTCACCAAGATACTCAGCTGAAACGCAGGTGATGGCACCTATATCCACATTGTTCTTCTCCATCATCGGCCTGGAAGCACTGACTGGAACCATGAAGGACACCACAGTGTTGGGATCGGCTTTTCTGTCGACCAAATATATGGGTATAAACATATATATATATATATTAAATCATATGTATATATATACATATATAGCTATGCATTTTTTTAAATATATATATATATATACATATACATGTATGTATATAGGAAAAATATTAACTGATGAAGTTTGATTTTGATGGGTTTGCTGCCCCACGTGGTATTAAATGGACATGTTTTTCAACGCAACTGTCAATGCAGGGCGTGTCTACATCACAAAGTTTAAGTCCTTTTTAGTTGGGATCATTTGGGATTTGAATTGGCAAAAAAATGCATAGACCTATTTTCAGGGTGTGCCCCGGTGGATTTGGCGCCTTGTCTCGGTGGTCGCGATGTCCTGGTCATCTTCAACCTGCGTATGTTTTTAAAATTGAGGGGTCAAAACGCAAAGATAAGAAGCAGATCAAGGTTTGATCCAAAAACTAAAAAGATCTTGCTTACCAATAAAAATTGCGTTATGAGCAGGAAAGCATTTGATATGTAATTGAATTCAATGTGCCCACCGGCCCTCCAAACAATAGCTTGCCTGCATTGGAAGGGTTTCAGCCCAGTCCATTGTGCGAGACTGCCGAATTCGCTGGAAGCGCAAAGCAGAGCCAACAGTCTTGCGGGCTCTCTGGCATAGGTGTTGAACAATTCTAGCTTGTTGTGTTAGCCACAACTCAAAGGGGAGACCAACAACTGCAGGAATCTCGACACCTGGTTTTTCGAGTAATTTTTTGATTCCAAGTTGACAGGCAGCCTCAGTGAAAAACCTCGGGCTGGATCTGCAGTCAATTTCGTTAACCCAGCGGAAAGCAGAATTTGTGTTGGATTGCTTCAAGGAACTCCCAGGACTAATCGAACCAGTCTCTCTCAATCTTTTGCCTGCATCGGATGCCACACATGACCGGTAGAGGTTGTCAGCAATCACCAGGGCTTTCGACTCCAAGCTCTTTTTATCGGAATCCAAGCTAGACGAACTAGCCATGATCGATATATAACCCCATGCCTATAGTCGAGCCAACGCAGGACCGGCAAACACTACATCATCAGAGATCGATTTCATGGGTGGTTGAAAATGCGACTGCTGCAGCTCCAGATCTGGTGAACCAAGTAGCCCAACAATATCCAACCCCCTTGGAAAAAAATCAGAAATTTGGATTCCTTGAATTTGGGGGTAAGTTGCGGTCATAAAGTGAAATTGCGGAACCTTTTCCAAACCAAAAAGTGATGGGTTCAGTATAACCACCAAAAAAAAGTTGGGTGGAATTTTCTGAGGCATAAAGAGGCATCACCACTCACCATGCCACCGCCACACCACATCCCGGGTCTGTTTGTTCGGTTAATGTCCTGGTTTGGTTTCACATGTGCACGGTCCAGCGCACATGTGCAAGAAGATTATATACATGATACATGTTCACACACATATTTCGGCATATTTCTATCTAAGAAAGGGTCAATATATAGGGGTTTACTCATGATAAAATATCAAATAGCAATATGTTTTTACGTAGGAAAACATGTAGCCCCATAACCTAAATATATATGCCCTTAACCCAAGGAAATTTAGTGGGAAACTTCCGAGTTACGGACCAGTTTTAAAAGCTATAACGCAGCGACGCACTACATGGCCTGTCAGCAGCATGGCCACTCCCACCCACCAGCTGGCACCAGCCCTATACTACAGCCGGTGCTGGCACCAGCCCTATACTACAGACGGTGTCACTGTCAGAGCGTCACCACCAAACATCTTATGGAAAGCCCCATGCTAGCTATATGCCTATGAGGCCGGTGCCGGCTATACAGCCGGTTGACCCACGCTGGTCCTCCTCCAGGCTCTTCACTTGACCCTCCAAATACTGCAAATTGACCATGGACCAAGCCAATCTCGGCCCCCACAGCTTCTCGAGAGAGCTCTTGAACTTGCTCCCACAGCTTCTTCCACCCCCAATGTTCACGATGAACGCTGTCGACCAAGCCCTCAAGGTCGTGGATCTCCACAGACTCCCAAGCCCGCTCGCCTGCAGGACCATGCTCAGGCTGAGCATCCATGTCGTTAAGGTCCGGCAGCCCATCCAAGCCCGACTGTGAAGACACCCACATTGATGTAGATCCCGCTCCATGCGAGCCCGGCCATATGTAGACACCGACATTAAATGTAGATCCTGCTCCATGCGAGCCCGACGTTGAAGATGCCTCCAAGGATAGAGATGCCAAGCCCGACTGTGAAGAGGAACTCAACCTGGCAGATCCACCACAAACGTTGCAGTCTTCCATTTCTGGCTGCAAAAGTCCACAGCCATCATGAAGTTGAGGCTGTCGTTGAGGAAGACGGTGTTGTTGAAGTGCTCGACGTTGTTGAAGTGGGGTTTGACTCCCCCCTGTCCACATTATACGGAGGGCAGGCTCCCCATCCACACTTCCGCCTCCTTCTTGATGTAGATCTTCGGGAAATTCATCGGGAGAGTAGCCCATGCTCAGCGCATCCTCCCCCTGATCAGCGATTCCAGCCTCCCCCCAAACATCCTGGGAGTCATCCAGCCCAAGGTCCTCTCGCAAGAGTTGAGGTAGATCATCATGTTGAAGAGGTTGAGGGACCTTCCGATCCTCCAGATAGGGCGGCCGTTTTCCTGTCACCCTCCTCGTAGAAGCATCATAGAGCTCCATCACCGCCTTCTCCCCCGCTTCTGCTGGGCGCACCACTGCACGTGCATGTTGAACTTTCCGTCCATCTCGAAGCACCCAGCCATTCGTCATGTTGGGACTTGGACCCATGAGAACCATCGACTTGAAAGGAGCCGCCAACGGGCCCTGCTTGTGCCAGCGCTTGGTCTTCACCACCACGCGCTCTCCCAGAGGAACCATCGGTTTTGACGGCACACCCATCTTCTGCAGCTGCTTCCGAAGCCTCTCCTCTCCGGCCCAACGTGCCACCCCCGGCCAATCCTGAAGTTCCAGCTTCGAGGTCTCCAAAAACACTCTCATGATCTGCCCCACCTCAGCTTCGACCCTTCCATTGGCAGGTCCATCATCACCACTCGTCATCGTCTGGTAGGGGGAGTGGTTGGAGCACCAACGCTGAAATGGTTTTGAGAGGAAGGACTTCTCACGATCCGTATGGGTCCTCAGGATTGGGACCCCGAGTGCACGGAATCTTCCATACACCCTGCTCGTAGCTTCAACGATGTGTGCAATGTGCCTGGACTCCAAGATTTCGACCAGCGTGATGTTCTGAAGTCCCACCGGTCCCTTGAAGCCCTCCACATGCTCCAGCCATGCCTGATTCAGGCGGTTCACCGCCATCCACCATCTCCACATCATGCTCCTCGTCGACCTCTTCCAGAAGAGCTCCTTCTTCAAGTTGTGGTTGATCTTGATGTACCCCGGGGTGGTCGCCTACACGGACACGGCCTTCCAAAATCTCCTTCACATCCTTCTCAACTGCCTCTGCTTCCTCATCAGCCATGTTGACCTTCTCCTCCATCGTGGTGTCGGCACGCTCCAGCATTGGCAAGGGAACGGTGGCCACCAGGATGTACTTCCCCTTCCGTCAACGACCATCATCCCTTCCAACCGAATATGGGCCCACCAAGCCCATGGAAAGAACATGGGCCGAGCTATCAGCGTGCGACCTCCGATGTGGGCTATCCACCCCAGCCACACACTCTTCGATATCTTCGATAAGGGTGATGATGGGCTCTGACATGCTTTCCACTCCTCAACGTTCAGCTTGTGTATGCGCTGGGCCAGACACTGATCTCGTTGGTGAAGATGAGCCCTCAGCGCCTCCTTGAGTGCCATCACCAAGCCCGGTGCCCAACTCGCCCAATCCTTCGAAGCCTCCATTGACTCCTGCAGACCTCTTGGAAGCGGATCAGATCGACGAGATGAGTCTCTCAGGCCATCCAGCTGTTCCAAGCCAGGCAGGTTTCCCAAAATCGTAGTTGGCTTCCGCCGGGCATGCTCCATTTGAGATTGATCGAATCTCACCAGCTTCAGGTGCCCCAGTCCAATCATCTCCTTCACCTCAGGGAAATTCCAGAAGGATGGAAGGTTGTGTGCGGTCTCAACCCCAAGTAGGACATTGGATCCTCTGGGGATTCCAATGCGAAGGCAGTAGGAAGTGATTGAAGTTCCGGTATCTGCATGCGCTTCTCCTCGGCCTTGATAAAGAGTCCCAACTGCTTGAAGAGCAAGGCTGTATCTGAGTTGACTCTGTGAAGGTCCCATGTCGATAGACCCTCCAAAGAAAAGCGCAATCCATCTCGACCCCTCAATGGAGGCGGTCCCGGCTGGCGTTCTCGCAGTCTTGAAGTAGCAAGGTGGACCACCCAGGATCGCGGAGCCAACTCCCATATGAATGCCCAGATTGCGGCATCATGTAGATCAACTCGTTGAAGGGTGTCGATGGTGAGGACCATGTAACCTGCCTGTTCCAGCTCAGCCCACTGCTTGAAGTTCCGGCCAGAGAACAGGTGCAAGATGACACCACGAGAGCGCCACAGCCGTCGCTGTCGGTGGCGATTCCAAGGAAGACTGGCAGCATGGTCCCGCCAGGAGCTCGTCCTCCTTCACCTCGATGTCATTCTGCTGCATCTTCTCAAGATCGGCCAGCAAGTCCAAACCTTCAGCTCGAGGCATCACAGGGCAACCGCCCCTCAAGCTGCACTTCAGTGGCCCCCTTGTTGGGTGATGAATCACGATGCTGTCGCGGCGCCACGTGATCCGGTAGTCTGCTGCCACCAGCCAGGCCAAGGGTATGATAGGCTCAACTGGGCCCTTGCTGAGCAATGTCTGATGCTTGGGGTGCTTGTAAAGCACCGTCGACCCACAGGCAAGCTCGACCTTCGTGGCAATCAAGTCCGGCTCCTCCTCAGGTTTGGCTTGTCTAAGCCCATGGGTGGCACCTCCATCCAGCAGTGCGTATTCACCGGGTCCACCAAAGTTCCCTTCTCCCACAAACTTCATCCGCACGGCCTTCAAAGACCTGATTGGCTCCAGGAGGCTTGTAGCCTCTCGCATCAACTCTGCTGCTGCCTCTGTCGAAGGCTCACCCATCGGTTCTGTTGTGGTAGAGTCACCACCTTGAGTTCCCTCTGAAGCGCCGCGTTGGCCGCCTCCTTGGGTTTCACCTCGTCGCCACCAGCTGTCTTCACAATTCTTAGAGTCACCAGCTGAACCTTTCGCAGCCGGCTTGGGCGTGGCCTTCACCTTGGACACCTTCTTGGGTTGTGAGCCATCTCCTGCAGGGCCAGCAGATGGTGTCGATGTAGAAGTCAAAGTAGAGGAAAACTTTGCGGTGCAGTCCCGTCGGAGATGTGCCGAGCTCCCACAGTTGAAGGACCGCCCCTTCATATCAGAAGTTTCATGAAGGAACGTGCACTGCGATCCACGCTTGCGCCCCTCTGTGGTCTTCCAGAACTTGCAGGGAAACTTCGAGGCGTTCCCAGTTGGTGCACTCGTCATCGACGTTGATGCATCCAAGCCAGCCATGGCCTTCAATGAAGTGGCAGCCTGGCCTCCAGCAGTCGTGGCCTTCAAGCCAATCCCAAGGCTCAACTCCTCAGCTTCAGATTGAAGGTAGTCGGCATACTGGTCTATGGATGGTGCCATAGGCCTGATGTCAACCCCAAGCTCCTGTCTCACTGAAGCCACTCGGTATGCCAACTGTGTCCCACCAATCTTTCCCAGCGCATCTGCAAAGCGATGCAAAACTCCACCCAAGATGACCAGGTCAGGCAGCGCCAGGTTTAACTCCAAGGATCTGCTCATCAGCCGCCTCCATCGTCGAAGTCCATGCACCAAGTAGGTCTGGTGCACTGCTCGCCACCTTCGGCTCCGTGAGCTGCTTGAGGATGCTCACCCTTTCAGAGCTCCCACCCGGCTGAAAAATAGTCCACAGCCGGTACATGATGCCCGTCACCGTCATAGTTCGGCTGGCGATCAAGTCCTGCTTGATGAGCTCCGGGACGCACTTCAGCAACATCGGCACCACCCTCTGCTCCAAGCGTAGATGCGCCTCTGAGCGCTGGATCTCCAAAGGGCGAAGGCTATCCTTTCCAAGGGAGTCGATGTAAGCCACCGGCCATAGAGATTGGAAGCCCCCCTCAAAATTTCACTCCACCATCCACGAGCTGATCCAGCAACGTCTCCGATCATTGGAGTAACAACCGTGGTCCAGTCCCCAAATTGTAGGGCCGACTGATTTGAACCTGGCTGTGGAAGTAGAGGAAGATCAGAGCTTCTCAGCTGCTCCAATGGTGATGCAGCTCCTTGTTGTTGATCTGGTCCTCCAAGTCCAGGGGGTCTCACCACCGATGCAGCTCCCGATGTACCACCGCCTCCAAAAGATGCCATAGGGCCCGATGCATTCCAATCACCTGGAAGTTGACCACCGCCATGTAGACCAGCAGCATACCCTTGCGAGTTCCCCGTAGATCCAATGACCCCACAAGGTCCACCAGCTTGAAGACTGCCGTAGGGATCACCTGCTCCACCATGAGGTCCAGGAGATTGACCACCAGGAACACCAGGAGAATGCGTTGCCATCGGGGAGACCGGTTGACTCCAAACGAGACCACATCCTTGGCCAGCAGCTTGTACACCTTGTTGATGTCCCTCATGTCCAGCTTGACCAAGTTCAGCAGGATGAAAAGGCACCAGATATCCAGTAGGAGGCATAGTAAGCGAAGGTGTGGTTGCAGACCCCTGCAAAACCGGCATCGGAGGCACCGATCCTGTTGTTGCACCCGCTCCACTTGATGCCGGATGGTAGGATCGAATCTCACCTTCACCTTCTTCACCTCGAAGTTTCTTGGCTTCTCTAATGAAGCTTTCCTCGGCCTCCCTCATAAGGCTACGCCTCGACGGGCTTCTCCGGGGAAGGTTGCGAAAGCACCCCATTGGCCAAGGCCTACACAAGGCCAGCGCCAGTCAACGTACCTTGGGCCTTCACGTAGACCCCCATGTAGAGCTCCTGCACCAAGGGCCTGCTCAAGGCCAGCGCCACCACGATTAGCCTGCCCAGGCCTTGCACCATGATGAGCACCTCCATGATCGGCTCCGAGGGCCAGCACAGGGCCAAACGTCACAGGTACCCCTGCAAGGGGCGGAAGAGTCGATGGCCTCGCCACATCTGCCACCTGCTCCAAAGCTGCAGCCCGTTGAACTCCAGCACTCCAGAACGCATTGACCCCAGGAGGCACCACAATCCCACCAGCGCCACCTCGATCTTGGCCAAACAGGCCACCAAATGCTTCCAGCAAGGACGTCCCATCACGGAGTACGAACCCTTGTTCCCGGCCAGCATCACCAGAAAGATCCTGAGCCAGCTGCAAGCCAGCTCCAGCAGCGCCAGTGCCCCCATGAAGTCCTTGTTCTGCTGCAACAGCAGGGCGAGTGTCATCATCCTCGTCCAGCCTCCTTCGGAAAACTCCCTGAGCTTCATCATGCCCAGGTTCCTGAAACAGCGGAGCAAGAAGGCCATCAGGTCCTGGAGGTTCTGCATCAAGTTGGAACGAGATCACCTGCCCTCGTGGTCCTTCAGCTTCACCTTCTCCCCGACGTTCATCTTGTCGCGGCTCTGATGTCGTCGAAGTGGCCACATCCCCCTCGTTCACCTTCAGTCGTCTGACCTCGGGCACGTGGGGAACCTCCAGCTTTGATCTCCTCTCCATCTCGATCAGCCTGTCCAAGCGATCTGCCGTCTCGTGGTGCTGCCGGCGCCGACGATCCATCGCGATCTCAGCACCGAGCACCCAACCCAGCGAGGGTTGGGCTCATAACCTGCGAAAGGCAGGTGCACGGTCTGCCCTTTTCTTGAGCCATGTATGCATCAGTGTGATTGCGCAGGGGCCATGCTATGAACGGTCGCTCAAACTGCATGCCAATGCTAGGATTAATGGATAACACTTCTTGATTTGTGCGTGTCATCCTTCGAAAAAAACGGCACCACAGAAATGTGCTTCGCGCCACAACGAAGTGCAATTTTTCATCTCTCATCTGGCCAGATGGCTCCGCACCCGCCGCTTTAGCAAGCCTACTTTTCGACCCTCCGGAGCCACACATCATTGGAAAAACACAGTGTTTCGCGACTTTCCTACCTTTTCGCGAACCTGCATCTTCTTTCTTCTGACTCTTTCTCTTCTACTCGTCTCTTCTCTCTGACTCTTTCCATCTCTGCTTTTCATTTGTCCATATTGTCGGAAGTTTGACTTCTAAACTTCCTTCGGCTACGCTACATTACACAACACTAATTACACTACACTACACTACACTAATTACATCTAATTTCAATAGACGACACTACTACCACTACAAATACTACAACAGCAACCACAACAGCAGCAACTACTACCATTACTACCATTACTACCATTACTACCATTACCATTACTACTTTACTACTATACTACTATACTACTATACTACTATACTACTATACTACTATACTACTATACTACTATACTACTATACTACTATACTACTATACTACTATACTACTATA
>Ga0126342_10019755_pt1 | contig 11410 bp, 14 predicted proteins | sample Cyp1metagenome_FD_92528 | JGI IMG/M metagenome (GOLD analysis project Ga0126342, IMG submission 92528) | Coral microbial communities from Lord Howe Island, Old Settlement Bay, Australia - Cyphastrea 1 metagenome | ecosystem: Host-associated > Invertebrates > Cnidaria > Coral ... | reverse complement strand
TTACATAGGTTTTATTATGTGGACGTGTACTCCCATATACCATGTTTATGTTTGGCGTATATGTTTATGATACATATGCGTAGGCCGCGCACGTTGTGTAGGAGGGTCACCCTGTAGCTATAAATTTTGGAAACCTTCAGCTGTTGATGCGTGTTTGGTTTTTGGTTTGGATGTATATATATATGTGTATATGTATACTTATTTGCGTTATACTGTTTGCTTGTTATACGTACTTGTATGAGATATAACCTAATGCAATGAATGTCCACCTTGAACAAATACCGTGATTACTGATGTGGTGTTGTGGGGAGGATGCCCCTGGCTGAGAGCCAAGAAGACAACATCTCAGGTTCCTGCTTTGAAGGATACCTACGTGCCGATGGAAGTTATTTGCCGATGGAGTCAAGTGTGACCAGACAAGGCTTGACTGTTGGTATGGTAGGTGCGGTTGAGTTGTCAACCCAGGAGAGACTGCGCCAACATGTTCTGCGAGGTCATAAACCGTATGACCCTCACTGTTTGGAATGTCAGCAGGGACGTGGTGTCTCTCGGGCACCGCGTAGAAGCCTCAAGGAACGGCTTCTCGAAGTCCAGGTTGATTTCATGTTCCTGGGAACGGTTGGTTCGCAGTACAAGTTTCTCTTGTTTCACCGCTGCTTTAGTGAAGTGGTTTACTGGGTGTCGCCGCTGTGAGCGAGAACGTTGACACCACCGGTCAGCATGTCCGCCAGATCTTGGCAGCGTTTGGACTGCTGTCTGGAGATCCAACGCCGATTGATTTCAGGTCAGATGCGTCCGCTGAGCTCGGTACGACTTTGAGGAGAGCTGGAATTTCCGAGGGATTCACCGTCAACAAAGCAGGTCCCCAGAACCATGATACTGTTGGTTCAGTGGAGCGTGGAGTCCGTGAGGTGAAAGAAGCTCTTGCGGTATTGCGTCTTGAATTGGAGAAAGAAGGTGTTGACGTGGTCAACAGTTTGGTTGGCTGGGAAGAAAGTTCAAGGTATGTTGTTGCGATGCACAACTTGCATTCGAAGTTGGATGGAACAGGATTGAGTGGACGAGAGGGCTTGAGAAACCACGTTGATCAGAAGAATGCTGTCACTGCGATGTTCTGTTCTAGGCTTCTTGCGGAGACACCTGACAGTGTGAACAGCATCGGAAGGTTCGTGACTGCTGGATACCTGTATCCTGTGAGGAACTCGTTTGCACATTTTGTCGTTGCGATGATTGAAGGTGAGTTGAAGTTCTTCCAAGCGAAGAGCCTGAAGCTCGTTTTTCCAACTGTGTATCCTCTGGAATTGGTTGGAAGGTTCATTCGTGCAGTGGACTCTGCTGGGCCTGCACTTGCCGTGATGGATCAGGAAGCTGTTGAGATCGTTCCAGAGGACTTTGCGCGTCTGCCCGACAAGGTGAGCGCTATTGGAATTGGATTCGAAGCCAGAGAACAGGAGAAGCTGTGCCTGACAAGCAGCTTCCAGTTGCTGAGCCCAATGATCCTGCGGTGGTTGTGCCGTCACAGCCATTGCCAAGAATTCCAGGCTTACCTGCCGGAATGTTGCCTACGAGGCATTGTCCAAGTTGCGAATCAGGTATGAATGCTCCAGGCACCCGACATTCGGCTGAGTCCTGCAAAAGGCAAGCTGAGTTCTTGCCTGGCCTGATCCTATCAATCCGTCGCTTGAGGATATGGAGCAAGCTCTTGACTCTGGAGGTGGAGGTGGAGACGTCCCCTATACTCACCATCTTTGGGTCCTGAACCTGTTGATCTTGCCGACGTTGACATGGAATTGCCACCAGAGGTGAGTTCTGCACCAGCTGAGGCTGCGTCCTTTTCGGAGCGGAGTGCTCCAGAATTCGTTCAGGAAGATGTGGAAATGGAAGTTGAAACACCACAGACGATACCCATGATCGATGTCTGTCTTTGCTCTGAGCGATTCAGGATTGGCTGTTTGACTTCTTCAGATCTGCTCTCTGAGGAGCGTTTCTCTGTCGAGTCTATCAGTTTTTCAAGTGGAGCTCATGACTCTGAAGTTGTTGAGATGTGTGGATCCAAAGTTCGTTTGTGGAAGCCAACAGGAGCTGTTTCGGACACCACACTTGAAGAATTGGACCCACAAGGAACTTTTCTTGCAATGGTCAAAGAGCTCAAGGGACTGACTCACGTGAAAGCAGGTCGTATCATGAAGGAGAAGGAAGCTTTGCAGTTTTGCAAGAAGCACAACATCAAGGTCATTTCCTGCAGATGGGTTACGAACAGTAAGCCTGAAGCCGACGAAGGATTTCGAGCTCGAATCGTCGTGAAAGATTTTCCACGAGGTCAGAAAACTGCCAGACAGGAAGGAATATCTTCCCCCACACCCTCGATTGAGTCGTTGCGACTTCTGCTGGGAGCAGCGACGGGTATGTGGACTGGTGGAAGAGGCTTCAACCACTATGCAATTGATGTGAGTCAGGCGTTGAAGGTTTGTGTCTGGCTTCCATCATCAATCAGCAATCAGCACCCTTGACAATGAACCTACAAGGGTTTGAATGGACTTCGTATCGCAAGCCTGACTTGGGTTCTGTTGTTTGATGGAATTGTCAAAAGAGTTGGCATCCGACCTGGAGTTGTGGAGCCATGCTTGTACGGTGGGATTGTGAAAGGTGCACCCATCCTCGTCATCTGTTAGGTTGACGATCTTTTGGTTGCCACACCCAGCGAGGCTGCGTATCGTGTTCTGTTTGAAGCTCTTGAAAAGCAGGTCAAGATCCGAGAGACTGGCAGAGTGACCATGTCTGTTGGTTCATTGAAGTTTCTAATTCTAGGCCGCACCATCCTTCGAGAGAAGGGAAGCTCTGGTTTGCAGTTGTTTGTCGATCAGGATTGCTTGAACAGTGCGTTCCAAGAATATGGAATCTCCAAAGGTTCCACTGCATTTCCTGATCTTGGTCCATTTCTGGGGCAGACACTGTCAGAAGAGCCCATCAGCGCTGAGGCGCATTCCAAGTCCAGGAGAGTTCTTGGACGTTTGTCATGGCTGGCTCAAACCAGGCAGGATATCTTGATCCTGATTGCTATGCTGTCAACTGGACAATCTTGTCCAAAGCCAGGCCATGAGAAAGCCCTGCGTGCTGTGCTTCGATTTATGTTGTTGCACATGAAGATGTCCCAGAAATTTCCTTCACCTGGACTTGAGGACCTTTCTGAAAAGGACATCGGCCTGGAAGTGTATAGTGATGCTGGATTTGCCCCTATGCAAGCTACTCAGAGGAGAAGCACTACTGGTTGTGTGATTGTTTTTCGACGTGTCGTTTTGAAATGTTTTTCTCGACATCAGGCATCTGTTACCTTGAGTCCATGTGAGGCAGAACTCGTTGCCATTCAAGCAGCTGTCCAGGAAGCCAGATGTCACAACAGGTTCAATGAGGTGATGTTCACAGTTGCTTTCTGTCGTCAATTTCCGTTTCAATTTCACTCCGAAACAATTTGGATTTTCAACTTTCTTGCTGGCAGAATGCCACTGAATTGCGCACTCAACACAGTTGGAACGTTCGGGCGTGGGAATCAAGTCTTGCTTCGTTGAAGCTTTGCCTTTTCACAGGCACCCACCCTTGCCCACCCTATGAATGGGCGTGGTGAGGGTGCAATACTGTGCATAGGGACGTTTCCTTTGAGGTCAATGTGACAAAACAGCTTGAGATGTTGCTTACAACATGTTGGATGGGCAGCTTGTTGGAACAATCGCGCTACGAACCTGTGGCCGTGCAAACTACGCATACTCCAAAGTTTTCTGGAGAATGAACTTTTGGTTGCGGCACAGCTCAACCCAGCGGCTGCAGCTGCCCACGTAGTGGATATGCGCAGAGATCCACCAACCTGGTTGCAAAAGAGATGCCATGTGTGAGTTCAGCTTCAGCCGTGATTCGGTTTGCACATTCAGATTCAGATTTCCATGTGAGTTGATTTTTGGCGTCGTTTTGATGTTTGAGATGTTTTCAGTATTGGAGTCCACAATTTTCGTTTGAGATGTTTCGCGTGTTTGGCGTCGACGCGTTTGATCTGGAGATCGTCATCTTACCAAAACTATATGTGTAGTGTAGGAATATATGTCCAGATATTCGTGTGCTGCGCAGTGAGCTCTGAAACATTTGGGGTTAACTTGTTTAAGCGGAAATAAGTCTTCTTTTCCCGCATTGGAAAACAACCAGGTTTTCAAATCTAACTTTGAATGTGTTGTGATATACTTTGTTCAAACAGTTTGAACGTCTCAAACCAAATTTTTCACAAACCTTGATTTTGCACACGGCGATTTTCCCATTCGATGCAATTCCAAAAAAGAGAAGGGGAAATACCCTTGTTTAGTTTGTGATGTTTTCAAACAAATTGGGCTGAGTGTGCTGCATATCATTTTGTGTTGTGACGGATTTTTTTCGTATCAATTTGCCCAATTTTGTTTTGACCTGTGGTGATTCGTTCACCCACCTTAACAACCCTTCCATGGGGGGAAACGAACCAACTTAACTTTTTGTTGGACGAACTTTTTGACAATCCTTTAGAATCTGCCCCCACGATTTGTGTGGAACAAAAGTTGGATGGAGCTGTGAACTTCGAGCTCATTTGGACCAATTAAGCCAAGGACGAAAAAAATATTACTACATGCTGACAGCTGTTGGTGGTGTCGCGAATTTCGTTGCCGAACGCTGCGCTTCGTTTTGTATTTTCAGATCTCCACAATGTTTGATTGATGCTTCAAATTGGGCATCTGGGTTTTGATGGGTGTATATTCCAACCTTTTTACACCCTTGTTCATTCATGTCCAGGGTCGGCGATAAGCTGACTGGGTTTTAATGATGATTGCACCAGCATTGTTTGTGCGAGTTTCAACGCGTAGTACCATACGCATGTAATTTGTTTAGTTTTAAACTTTTGCACCTTTGTGTTTTTTCCGAACTAAAAACGCAGGGTTGTGAAACGTGAATATTGCTCATGGTCTTGGACCGCGGCATTCCAGGACAGCCCTTAGATGATTCGGAATTTCACAAGGGACTTGATGCGCTTCCGAGGAGCGAACCAACATTCCCGTCCCCGCATGGCTGTAGTTTTCAATCGATACGTGGCAGAATTCGAAACTAAAACTTATGACAAATGCATGGAAGACTGGACACCAAAGGTGAATCTTGAAAGAATTTGGAGAAAAATTTCAGCGTGAAACGCAAACTTCCATGGACTTACAGCCACTTGTGCTATGGGTTGGTCAGAGAGGAAAATAACCAAACTAAAGTTTTCGCATTTTAGGAGGAGTGCGAATCAGAAACCTCAGCGCTCATCCATAGCATTTCACTTGCTTGCACATGGAAATGTCATGTGAATCTATCCTCAATCTCTGAGGCCCTGCGGCTCAAAAGGGATTGCTCATTTTGCTTGGCACGTTCCCCTGTTGTGTCAAATGAAAATGCATAGTATACATCGTTAGTGAACATGTGACGTTGCTGGTTGATCACATGCATGCAACTGTTGGCCACCGTGCGTTCCAATCAAACCCAGGTGAAAAAACGTTTGGAAATCGTTGTCCAGGCGCTGCGGATCTGTTTGAAATATTTTTGCGCGTCCAACAGCATAACATGACAGGGACGCCTCGAAGTCTTTGAAACATTTGCTCATTGCAATCATAGTATCGGATGCAATTTTCCACCGAATGGGGACCGGCATGTGTTGAATTGGACAACTTCACGACTTAGAATCCCAATGTCCATTAAATCATTTTTTTTTGCTAATTTAACTTCAGGCCCGGAACGCACATATCATGCCTCGGACGAACCTAAATCAACAGCAGCAGGTGGCCAGATCACAGCTGGAAATAATTTGTGAAAAACGTACCGCTGGTGAGTAGCAGGGTGCCACCCGGACCAAATATTTGAACTGAAATTACAACAATGTAAAAACAACGTAAACTTTCTTTGTTACCACGCAACTTGTGTGCAAATCAGGTTTGGCTTCAAGGGAAGTCGACGACTTGAACCGACAACCGAGACGCATCCCAACTTCCCGTGGCCAGTAGCAATGTTTCACTGTCAGCATACCATTGTTTGTGGTAAGCAAGTGCAAGGGGTTGTCGCTTCATGCGTGAAAACAACCGTTCTCCCACCGTGAATCTATAGGCCAGTTGTCATGCCGGCGGTCAAATCACGCGGTGTTTCTCCTTTTGGGTTGTGTGCTGTCTGGCGTCGTCTTGGTAGTCTTACGCGACCGGTCTTCTTAGTTATTGGGTTTCTGTTTAATTTTTATTGTCAGCACACTTGGAAGTTGTTCCAAACTCAAAGTTGTACCCTAAACTCGGATTGGGAAAAAATGAATCCAAAACAAACATTTGCCGTCAGCTATTCTCAGTTGCTTTCTCGGTTTGAGGGTTAATGCAAATGTGTGTAAACATCTGCAAATGTTTTGCGAATCTTTTGGTAACAATTTTATAATTTTTATTCCAAGAGGGAACCGCGGGATTCAATTCTTTGTTGTATGCTTGGAAGTGGATCAAGAGGGTTGGAGACCAAAATGTCCAACCCACCCAAACCCGGAAAATCACACCGGAAAATTGACGTGAGCGCACGATTTTAAAATGATCTTGGGAACACCGATTGTTGATAATAATCATAAGGAAAGGGATCAAACATTTAGAAACCATCTCCGTTGCATTCAAGATGAAATGAAACTCCCATTGTTGTGTGCTGCATGTTTACATTTGTGTTTCAGTTGGGGGTTTTATTTTTGATACATGATATGTTTATATATGATTGACGTTTTTGAAAAAATATACTTGCGAGGGTCGAAGAGTAGCTAATTCGTAGTTCAGCGTGGGCTGTGCGATGTATAATTCGCCCGGTTTTAATTATAGTTGGAAGGGTTTTGAAAGGATGTAAGGTACGATACTAGTACATATTTATTTTTAGGGTTAACTTCCGTCCTTGCCCAACGCTTATTGTGTTTATAAAATGCTGGTTGCAATTTACGGGTCCCAAACCACAGTCTCCCTGGTTCCATGCTAAACATCACATTGTGCCAAATGAACTATTTGCAAACGCTGACCAACTCACAGTGGCGGAAACTCTTGAAACCCGAACCATGCAAGGAACAAAAACACACCAAAAAAAACTAGGAACTACAATTAACAACAGTGGGCTGGAATTTGGGCGAGCGATTTTTTCACCGCACGGCGGGCAATTGAATCATTTTTTTTTTTAAATCAATTAATTTTGGATTCATGGCAGGCGTTTGATCAAGTCAAACGGGATGCTTTGCACGAAACTTTGACCATTGGATTTACTTTTGGTATCACAACCAATCTGGCGAAATATTTGGCAAATACGGCCCAGGCGGGCAAACACGATTGCTTTACTGGTGTCGACAACCTCGTTGTCGTACATATTTTTCTCAACGACCTCAAATCAAGAATCAATTTGGGCCAAATAGCGTTCCAATGATACCAATTTAAGAATCATTTGGCATAATTTTTAGCTTTCGCAATATGATAATGCTATGTCACTGAGAAGAACAAACTTCAAACCAGTGAATGATGTGTCGACAGTTCATAGATCAGGAGTGTTTTAAAACGCCATCATTTCGCTCATCATTAAGGATCGCCGAGGTGATATGCCCACCAGCTGCAAATCTAACTTAGTATACGTCCGGAGATTGAATTGTCTGGCTCATGCAAACTCATCGCATATATTGCTTGGATATACATTTATGTCAGACACAATATATGTATATGCTATATGCATGCTGTGAGCACAGACGTCGCGCACAAAATGCACAGTGCACGCCATGTATGCGGGCACTGTGTGTACACACACACACATTTTTGGTATCGCCCACATATTATTCAGTGTATGCGCAGACATTGTACGCGCTGTATGGACACAGTGTATGCATTGAATGCACACACTTGTGCCAGTGTCCGCAACATCGCATTACACAAGAATGTGTGCTAAACGATTTTTGTGGTGAACACTGGGCAGGGTCTAGTGTCCACAGAAAGGCTCTTGCATAAAAATCGGTGTCAACTAATGTTATTACAAAACTTGTAAGGCATACATGCAATGTGGGGTGTATGTGTGCATACACATGTATTCTTTCGGTGCATACATATATGTGGAGTGTGCGCATACACATGCGTGCAGTGTCTGCTTTGCATCCATATGTGTGCAGTTGGTGCGCCCATATGTGTGCAGTATGTGCTGTCTCTGTGTGTACGTATGCGTTTTACAAACGCAACATAGTGCAACCTGGACGTACAATGCGCCCACATTTTGCACGTACAGTATACAATGCGGAACCAAAGACCCAGCGGGAATGAACGTTTTGAAACGCATTGTCCACGCATCTGCCACCTGGGTCGGCGGCAGCCCGGCTGCCACCCTCAACCTCCCCTACCCTTACCAGGAGTTGAGTGTGTGTTTTGCTCGGACAACCTTCTGCCGGCGCTGTGATTGTCCATATAATTTTTCCTCACATTTACAATCCGGGAAAGTCGCTGTGCTGCTGTGATACCATTCGCGTTTTTCTGGACGTTTGGCCGTTTTTTTGTCGCGACCCAATGTATAGTTGAGCCTTTGGCCCTGTCGCCGGCACAGTGTAGTATGCATCCGTCCCGGCTACCTCGTAATATGGACCTCACGTTTCTTGTTCTGCCAGCCATGCAGTCAGCGGGGGTGAATTGCACCATACCTGTTTTCTCGCTTGCTTCTTTCACCTCCAAGTGTCTTCATTGTTTCAACCAATTTCCTCTGTTTTGCCATCTCGGCCGAAAACCTTGTGAGTTTTTGTTTGTGCATATTTGTCTACGAGAGATGGAACGCGTGAAACATATATACATTTTTCAACAACAATGCAATAAACCGAAGGAAAATTCTTAGCATAAACAGCATTATCACCAACCGGAGGAATACAAATGATAAAATTTACCGCAGAGCCAATGAAAAACAACTTAATGACGCACATAATTTGTTCCCTCAATTGACGTGGTGTATTCAAAAAAAAATACGTGACAAACAAAATAAATTGACCGAACACATTCTGTTACCCCGTTCCGTTTCACCAGTTGTTGCGTGTCTGTTTACGTTTTTTTCTTGATTGCTTCCCCCTTGTTTCACTTTGCCTAGTGTTTGATTTTTTTTGGAGGTGCCAAACGGGCACTTGTCCATGGAAATGTGTCGTGACATTTAACGTAACGCGAAGTGCGTATTCCTTGCTCGTGCCTTGGCAGCGGGAAAAAATATAATAAGCGTAGAATTGTGAAAAATGGTAGCAACATGCTTGCTTAGGACATGCTTGCTTAAGACTGTGCGTTCCACATCCCCAACCTTCGACGCGTGATTGATGTGGTTTTGGGGTCTAAATGGTAGCTGGTTTGTAAGGAACAGAATGGAGGGTGTGGACGATCAAGAATTGGTCCCGTTCAAAAATGTGCCGGGCGGGCCGAAAAAACCAGAAGGGACCACAACGGTTCCCGAACTGTTGCGGGGAGGAAACCCTGCCATTTTCACACTGGAACTTGTTGAAAGTAAACGAAACCAGTGACGCTTTGAACACCGAAGTGTAACACTCACAAAATTTTGTGCCCATTGGGGTAACCACATGGAAAAAAAATAAAATGCACAGCATGGATTCCAACATAATTATTGGCATCAATTTTTGCAATGTGGAGCGGGGTTGATGCCAGCACGCGGCATGAATTCGGGTTCCGACATGAGGGTTTATATTTATACAACAGTCAAGGCCTGCAGGTTGGAAACAACTTTGCAGGCCAATTGTCGTTTAACTTTTTGAACATCATGTGTGGTGTTTCATGCAAACAAAGCGTGGCAAAACCGATTCATGAACAGAGAGTTGACAACGCGGAGGCAACAGGTTGTTGTCCACTTGCAACTTATGTCGGGTGTGTCACCACGCCTGCACCTGTAGAATAAAATGCTTAAATGTCGCCAGACAATTCACCACATAGTACGCATGCCAGAGAAGTATGGCCACCGGCATTGCTACCAAACGGAAGACGTGGTGAGCGTCTAGCGCATGTTTTTGTCGCAAACGCATTCTAAAAGGCCTCTAGAACGTCGAACGATTCCAACGCTATAAACATTTTTATTCCGAAATCATCGCCAATATGGGATTGTAGTGATGGAGTCCTACCTTATGGTTTATGTTTTCAAGCTAGTTTTTTTTCCCGATTTCGGCAAAAAATATTGAACCCAAATGAACAAACACATTGCCATTGTGTGCTTCATAGTGTCGGCGCGGCCTTCCAAAGTATCGCCATGCATGGCAAAAAGTAGCTTTGGTGAAACTTGAGTGCCCATGGCAGGGGCAAAATTTGGTGCATTAGTTTCCTTCAGCATGATCACCTTCAAGGGCACTCGGGGTGTGTCAAGTCGCAACGTGAGCGCATTGCCTGATGTTCACCGCAGTGAAGAGTGGGCATGCCTTGAATTTGTCGCTGCGGGCTATTGTCGCCTCCTCGTCGATTCCTCCGCATTTTGGCTACCCATCGGGTACGCTAAGCCACCTTTTTTTTCCACCAAACAAACGTATTTATTTTTGCACACGTCAGGTGGCAGTTCAAACACATGCCACCTTTTTAATTTTGTCACGTCACGCGTGCTCCTTGCAAAATCGCGCTTGGTCCCAGCAAACCATCATGACTCATGACAGAGCATGCGGTCTGCTTGGCGTGACTCTCCGATGGAACCCCCAAGTGGGTTGACATCCCCATTTAGTTTGGATTTGGATTTTTCTTTTTTGAACGATTTTCTCCAAGCACACTCGGGCGGTTTCAATGATCGGCCGTGCAGCAATTGATGGCTTCTCCATATTCAAGGCAGTTGTGTGGAACACAGCCTACTTTCTGTGGCATTTTCTGGCAGGCAACAACCTCAAGCCACTTGAACCAATTCAATGGAGACCAGCGCAGAATTTACAGGAAACGAAAAGGAAAAAATCAGCAATGCAGACTCAACGACAATTGCTTGCAATTTCTTTTTTGTGTGGCTTTGTCAATGAAGACCTATGGACGACCCTACAAGAACCGAAGCAACTTTTTTGCAAGGAATTAAATCAATGGCCGAAGCGGCAACACGTGCTGCGGTGGCTGCCGAGCGTGCATTGGAACGAGCGACATCAGCACTGCAAGTTGTGGTTTTTATGATGGCCTTCAGCAGGGTCGTCCAAAAGCTCCATTTGATATCATTCAGAAAATCACCTTTAACTGTTGGAATTTAGTTCAATTTTTCTGTAGCAGCCTAAACTATTGTCTTGTATAGTGACCCAATGAAACGCACTTTTTTCAACACATTTAAATATTGAAGTCAATTACGCGCTCCAGAGCGCGTAATAATGACGCACCCCGGAGCGCGTAACAATGACGCGCTCCGGAGCGCG
>Ga0126342_10019754_pt1 | contig 11411 bp, 9 predicted proteins | sample Cyp1metagenome_FD_92528 | JGI IMG/M metagenome (GOLD analysis project Ga0126342, IMG submission 92528) | Coral microbial communities from Lord Howe Island, Old Settlement Bay, Australia - Cyphastrea 1 metagenome | ecosystem: Host-associated > Invertebrates > Cnidaria > Coral ... | reverse complement strand
TTTCATCATGTTTCATCATGTTTCATCATGTTTCATCATGTTTCATCATGTTTCATCTAGGGGGTGATTTATCAGTAAATAAGCGTATATACTATTAATGGTTATCATTGTTCTTTTTGATGCTTCATATCCAATTGTTGTTGATCATCCCTTATCAAAAGTTTGGCAAGTTAAACCTTCAATGACAAATTGCCAAGCTGATCCCTTACCAACTTCATGCTTGCCAAACCATCCAACACTATCCAACTTCCAACTTCGGATTCTTAAATATCTTCCAGTCTTGTCCTGGAGAATACCCCATTTTGTTCGCTGACTTTCCCAGCTATAAGCCTCCATGACTAATTTGGGGATTTCTCAGCCACCCAGTTGTGTTACCCAATAATCATGATCACTCCCACTATTCTTGGTTATATCCCCACCATACCATAGGATTTTCAGTCTCAATTTATTGTATATCCCATGATATCCCACTATAACCACTATATAACCACTATATAACCACTATATAGCCACTATATAACCACTATCTCCCCATGATCTCCCCATCGAATCCCCCAGGTCCATGGACGTCATTAGCATGTCGCGTTCGGAACGCTCCCTAGCCCTGCTCTCGGAGAGTTCCTCAGGCAGATGGGTGGAATTTTTCGGGCTTTTCCCGGGGAAAAAGGAGGGCTAAAAGGAGTGGTAAAATGGTTCAAGATGGTTAAAGACCTGGAAAGGGAAACATACAATCACTTTCTTCGCACATCTTCGCATAATTCTGACATAGTTTCTGAATGTTTCTGACATACCATCTGGAAGATTCTGGAAGTATATATGGATCTATATGGCATAGAATATATATTCTGACATTCTTTCTGGCATATGCTCTGACATTCTATCTGACATTCTGAGGGTCCAGGCGCGGACAGGCCTGGCGTTAAATTGTTTCCCTAGGAAAATAGCTAAACATGGTGGATTTCCATAGGAAAAGGCACCAAAAAAAAAATGGAATGCCTAAGACTAAAAGATGAGAATTTGGGGATCCTTGGGTCAAGCTGAGTCTTTTAATTTTGAAGCCTACTGTTAGCCAGTTTGAGTGATGTTGACCCCCTGCTGCAACATGGGGAAATCGAGAAATCCGCGGAGGTCCAGGTGCTTAGTTCGCGCGGCAAAAGCTGTGAAATCTTCGTGATCAGCACATGTTGGTAGCCATATTCGGTTAGATGGTTCCGAATCCAAAGATATTCCTTGATGCATTCCAGTTGTACTGAAGGGGGCAAAGGGACCCAGTTACATCGAGTTACTAGATGTTGTTAGCCACTGCCTAACTCCATCCCACTACCTCTGGATTTGCACGACTGTCTGCTGGGGTATGCGATCATACCAACCACTGAAAAGGTGCAAACCACAATTCATCCTCATTGACTTGCCAGAAACGGATTTCAAAAAAGGAAGCTACCGTTTGATAAATTCAAATTGCCATGGACATCACCATTTCTAGTAGGTTGATTATCTTTACATAAATGGTCCATTTTCCATAGCTATGTTAGTTTGCTGGAGGGTATCATGCCAAATCAAAGGCTGAGTTGTTGTGCTCACCACATTAAACATGATCCCTTCCCAAGCATGAAAGATCCCCCCCAGAAGCCTTGGCTTAGTATTGTTTCCACAACAAACATTTGCGGGATACATAAATCACCTGAGCATTTAGACAATCCCCCGAGCATGAATTACAGGAATGCTCATAGAATTTACCATGGTGCCTACCGGATGGTGCCGTGCCAGGTCTGCTGCCTGCTGTCCAGGAGGGATCTGAGGAAGCTCGATTCGAGGAGTCCCTCCCCATGGATAGTTCGGGAGCCCTGGGCACTTCAGCGAAGTCTGGTCCAACCATGGAGGGATGAGACCCTACTTTCTGGCCTTTTTTGGTGATGATGATGACGATGATGATGATGACGAGGATGACGAGGATAACGAGGATGAGGACGATGACGAGGATGACGATGAGGATGATGATGAGGATGATGATGATGACAATGATGATGATGATGATGATGATGGTGATGATGATGATGGTGATGATGATGATTATGATGATAATGATGGTGATGATGGTGATGATGATGATGATGACGTTGATGATGATGATTATTATGATGATGACGATGACGACGACGACGACGACGACGACGACGACGACGACGACGACGACAACGATGATGATGATGACGATGAGGATGATGATGATAATGATGATGATGATGATGATGGTGATGATGATGATGCTGATAATGATGACGATGATTATGATGATTATGGTGATGATGATGAGGATGATGATGGTGATGATGATGATGATGTGGATGATGACGATGATGATGATGGTGGTGATGATGGTGGTGATGATGGTGATGACGATGATGATGATGATGATGACGATGATGATGATGATGACGGGGATGACGAGAATGACGAGGATGACGAGGATGACGATGATGATGATGATGATGATGGTGGTGATGATGATGACGATGAGGATGACGATGACGATGATGATGATGATGATGATGGTGGTGATTGTGACGATGAGGATGACGATGACGATGAATATGATGATGATGATGGTGATGATGATGATGATGACGACGATGAGGATGACGATGAAAATGACGTTGATGATGATGATGGTGGTGGTGGTGGTGATGATGATGACGATGAAGATGACATTGACGATGGCGATGACAATGATGATGATGATGGTGGTGGTGGTGGTGATGATGATGACGATGAGGACGACGATGACGACGATGATGATGATGATGGTGGTCATGGTGGTGGTGGTGATGATGATGATGATGACGACGATGATGATGATGATGACGATGACGATGACGATGACGAGGAAGAAGAAGATGATGATGGTGATGATGATGATGATGAGGATGAGGACGACGACGACGATGATGATGATGATGACGATGATGAGAGGATGATGAGGATGACGATGATGATGATGGTGATGATGATGATGATGATGGCGATGATGAGGATGACGAGGATGACGAGGATGACGATGATGATGATGATAATGATGATGAGGATGCGGATGATGAGGATGACGATGATGAGGAGGATGACGATGATGATGATGAGGAGGAGAAGGAGGAGGGGGATGATGATGAGGATGACGATGATGATGGTGGTGATGATGATGATGAAACACACAAGATTTGGGGGATGAATATTATTATGTTCGAACCAATATTGAAGACCAATAAGTTGGGAATGGAACATCCATGATATCCATTGGTGAAGAGGGATCAGTGTAAAGTTTGTAAAACTACATGTAGAGAATTGCGACCTGGAAAAGGTAAACATGCTCAAACTGTTTGTTCTGTCGTGGCCTGTTTATTTTTAATGGAATAAACCCTGGGGTTCTGGCTTTGATTCATGGAGATATCCCTGGAAAGCAGCAAAATAGCTGAGGAAACTTGGGTACCACAAGTTTTGTTGTGTATATATACGTAGGATTATATAGGTTTATATGAAATCACTAATCACAAGACTACACCATACTATACCCATCCTGAAGTGGATAGAATATGATAGAATAGTGAATCCCAAATCCCAAAGGTGGAAAATCATCAAAAATGCCAGCGGTGAACATCTACGCCAGGAAAATTATAAATTGTAAAGTGTCAACCCCGAATTAACAAACCTGTGCATCACCATAAGTCACCATAAATCGCCATAGAATATCCATAAAATATCCATAAATCGCCATAGAATATCCATAAATCGCCATAGAATATCCATAAATCGCCATAGAATCACCATAAATCACCATAGAATCACCATAAATCACCATAAAATCACCATAAATCACCAGATAAATCATCATTCCCCGGGCCTGTTTTTTTTGTGACCCCAAAAAACCAAAATCGCAGTTCGCCGGCTCAGGCTCGAACCCCAACAGCGCACGAACTGCTGGGCAGACCTCGAGCTCAGAGGGATCCAGGATGTTTTTTTCGGATTTGAGATGGTTTAGGAGGCCATTTTACCCTCTGGTAATGGCTGACATAGCGAACTGGAAAGATCCACCATGTTCTAGCTGGGTAAATCCACTATTTCGACTGGGCAATGTTCAATAGCTATGTGAAAAATTACCAGAGGGTAAGCATTGAGGATGGTGATTTTTCATGAGATATTCATGGATGGTGATTTTTCATATGATTTAATGATGAATTTTTCATGGGATATTCATGGAGTATTCAGAGGATTTTTATAATGGAATAGATGATGGATTTACATGGGATTTACATGGATTTACCGAGGAAAACCCGTGACTTCATGGGGAAAAAACCATCATCTCTGGATGGAAATTGGCGATTCAACCAATTTGAAACATGATGGTGATTTCATGGGAGATTCATGGAATATTGATGGACATTTTAATTGCATATATAAATGGTGGATTTGCAGGGGTTTACCAATGAAAAATGATGATTCAATGGGATGTTCATAGGCGATTTCCTGGGAAATTCATGGAATGCTCTAAGTTTATTTGCTAGAGTTGGAAGCCAAGGGCATTTACTTCCATGATTCATGGCGTTTTTCCATAGCTATGTTAAAACCAGCGGGTAACCAATAAGAAGAGGATGGAACTGAGAAATGTGGGGAACATCTTTCCTTCTCGAAGATTTCAACACTTTCCACCTATCAATGGCATATTCTTGTGCAGAGATTTCCCCCGAGTTTTGGGTTTGGTTACCAGAGATTTTCCTGTAAATTTTTGGTGGGGTTCAACTTCACTTGAAAGGGTGGTTAAACGTCTTTTCATGGGGAAACACATGGGCCAATTCATGAAAACAGAACACATTCTGAAAAATTCAACATTTATATAATATCCCATTAACTCCCATCAATATTCCATGAATCTACCATTAAATCACCATTAATCTGTGTAAATTATAACGACCTCACGGTTCTCCCTCACTGGAATCATAGTCAGGATTCGGGGAATGATCCCAAAATAACCTTGTTTCAGGTTAGTGAAATATTATAATTTACCCAGATATATGGGAAAATATTATAATATACCCAGATTTATATAATATCCCATTAATTCCCATATTCCATGAATCTACCATTAAATCACCATGGGTTGAAGCTGTTGTTCAACGTCTTGGCTTCGCAAGGAGCCGCAGTCGCTCAGAGGGCGCCGTGCAGTTTTCGGCGCCCACGGAGATGGCGAATGTGGAGGAGCGGATGACCATCGGATGACCATGGGGAACATCCGGAAATGGAGGATTTACTGGGGAAACAACATGGAAAAATCATGGAAAATCATGGAAAATCATGGAAAAACCATAGAAAATTCTGAGGATATCTAGAAATGCAGGTTTTAAGTGGGAAAAACATGGGAAATTCATGGAAATCCACCAGAGATGGAGGATCATCCCACTTAAGAAGTGGTTTTCAGTAACCCTAGTTAGTCCCCATTTGGGTTATCCAAAATATCGGTGGGTGAACTCAGCACTTGCTAAGCAGTGAGATGATCCGACGAACCCGAAAATTCATGGGGATATTCATGGGATACCCGATACGGTAATTTGTTGTAATAGCGGTTTGCTATCCCATAGGATCCATGTATGGTATATATACTAACATTGGGGGTTATTGATGGTAAATGTTACCATATATACCATACATGGATCCTATGGGTATGAAAATGACAATTTTTGGAAAACGGTACCCTCTGGTTATGTCAAAATAGCTATTGAAAATGGCCCATTTATAGTTGATTTACCTATTCAAAATGGTGATTTTCTATAGCAAACTGTTAGTTTACCAGAGGGTAAGCAATCTACAAAAAGGGGCCACTTTGCGGCCATGGCAAAGTGTTAGCAATTCATCCCATCCCCCCGAACCAAAGTGAGTTACCCCACCATTCGAAATGGTCCCTTAAATCTGCACAAAATATGATTTCCCGCAAGAGGCTTCCCCCAAAATAGTTTTTTGTGTGATCATTGGTATTACTAAAATGGCAACCCCCAATTTTCAGCAACCCAGGGGTTTATTCATTTGTGATTGACACTACCCCAATTCATCATGGACATTTCATATCCAGGTCTGAGTTGAATTGACGAAATGTGGCAAGTGGCAAGATCCCAATTATTGATGTTATGTAATGGGATATTTAATGAGATTATGACTGAGGATATAATGAGAATTAATGAGAATGTCATGGGAATATATCACCAAGCAAACATGATTTGGGGTGGTTTGGCTATGTCTAAGAATGGCACCACGCGTCAAGAAGGATACTTCGGATACTTTATAGCAAAATCCAATCCTAAAACAGTGATAGCATTTGATAACAAATGACAGCAATCTCTGCATGTTTCTTTGGGGTGTGTAAGTCAACACCAAGCATGATGGGTTGCCGGGGTTTACATCCCATAGCTATTCATACTAAAGAAATTGATATCTGGTTGGTGGCTTGGAACATGAATTTTATGACTTTCCATATATTGGGAATGTCATCATCCCAACTGACGAACTCATATTTTTCAGAGGGGTAGGTATACCACCAACCAGTCTATACATTTTTGTTGGATGCAGCTTCTTTTTTGAGGCAAACACATCATGAATTTCCTCACTTTATGACCATACATGGCGTGTTGCTGAACGAGGTCACCAGGTTGAGTGCATCACTGGTAAAAAGGCTGAGGCAGACTGGTTTCACCCGCGTTATTGCAATAACTTCACAAAAATGAGAGAAACGTACTATTAATTTCTCACGGTTTCTAGTATTTGATCAGATTTTTCTACATATTTTTTTTGGGGGGGTTGCTACATAGAAATCCTGATCGGCTCAAGCAGGAGTTGGAAGATGAAGCACCTCGAAACGAGGACGGGAGATGTGTGGTGAGGCTGTTGTAGTCTGGATCAGAGATGAAAAGAAAGGGTTCCCCCCATCCAGCCACCAGCTTGGTTGATGATAATAGAGGGCTTTTTAATCCAAGCACCAGCTATCTATATAGCTAGATCAGAATGAAACATATCCCAAACTGGGCCCCTCCATTTCCCTAGAAGGACAATACATTTTTATACTGGTCCGGACGCTGGCCAAAAGCTGTTGGAAACAGCGGGATAGATCATTGAAACAAACTACTGTCAAGCCTGGATTTTTATAGACCCTCACTGTAATTTTTCGTTGCCCAAAAAAAATAGTGATCAATTACAACAAAAGATGGCACCTCCATACTAATAAAATCTAATAAATTGGGGACGTGTGACAATCCTGGGTTAATATCTCCGAACACCTGGCCATCGGCGTGTTGTTTTCCGTTGTTTTCCGTTGTACCATCAGTTTCTTGACAAAAAACAGGGGAACACCGTGTTCCGCAGGAACTTTGGTACTGCATTGGGTACTAAAATGTTGGTAACGATACTAAAATTGATACTTACCAATACTAAAATGGCAACGTTTTTTCTTTCTATCAGACATCAGGTACTTCCCAACGTTGGGATATGCTTAAGCAAATTGCCACGACCAGCGATTTCCCCACACTTAATAGAACTAACTAGCCCCAGTATCGGTCATGTCTTCTTCCCTTCGCTTTATTCGATTTTGGGTTGTATCCCAGATGCTCATGTACCCTCTGGTAAACTAACATATTGCCATGGAAAACTATCAATGGGCCCTTTTCAACAGCTCTGTTAGTTTGCCAGAGGGTATATATAACATATATATATATTCTGTCCACGGTATATATATATGTATATATACACTATCTATGTACCTACATTGGAACCTTTTTTTCGAGAGCAAATGTCGGCAAGCAGCCATGGGCTGTGAACGTATGGGTTCTATATGTATATATATACATGTTCTCCAGGATAAGAACCTTAGGGTCACTATCCCAGATATCCCAGATGAACAAGCCTTGGAACCCTGGGCGATGCATTAGAGACGTACCCCCACAAAGTGATTTCATTTGATATTGAAATGTTATTTCACAATGTCCATCACTATAAGTGTCACTATATAAATTGCGGTTGATATTGCATTGACAATGGATGATGAAGAAACAAATAGCAGATTATTGCGTTCCATAGGACACTTGCAGTTGGTTCCCCATCCAATAAAATATTCCTCTTCACCAGAAATCGCTCGTTGGGTTAGTGAAACAAGCCACATTACAATAAATCTAAATCACAAGTCATATTCTCTAGTACTCAAGGATAGCAATGGACAATCCACCATTTATACCATCTGGTTATTTAACATAGCCATAGAAAAACCCCATTTGTAATAGGTAAACCATCTATAAATGGGCCATTTCCCATGGCTATGTTAAATAACCAGAGGGTAAATTCCACTAACCAAATCTATGTTTGTTGCTGAATAAACCACCATAAACCACAAAAAACCCATGAAACTCTAGACATATCAATCCAAAAAAAATCCCATTCCAAAAAAGCTGACGTGAAGTCCCTCTCTGGAAATCCTCATCATCGAAACCTTGCTGATGTCGTCCCATCCAGGTTGATGAGAAGCCTATGACTTGGCGCCTGTTTGCGCCCGAGCAGGTGCCAGCCGTGCACAAGTTGCATGGCTTGTTTCCCCCATGGGGATGATCGTCAATCCAGTTTTTTTTTTAGCCATATGATGTTTGGATTTCCATGATGGAAGACTACAACCATAACATCCATAACGAATCCATAAACTATAAAACATTAAACTAAACATCTAACTAGCATAGATGGAATGGAAGACTATAACTACCATAAACATTTCTAAAAACCATATGGTTACCATCTAACACCCATTCGCGCGTGCGCGTCAATCCGACTAATGATCTTTCATGGGACACATTGATGATGAACGGTGGGATTCTGTGGTTTTCCCAATATATTCAGTCAAGAACAAATGTCGATGAATTTACCCATTATTGAAATCATGGATCCGGTGAATTGCAATAACAACAAACATTGGCGAATGGAGTTTTACTTCTAAAATTGTGTGAATTGTTTCAGACGTATCATTTGAGTCATGGGAAAGGATTGTTCGAACTTTCCAGAATGATGAAAAATTAAATTACAATTTAAGATGTGATTTGATCCAAAATGCCCATAATTGTTTTCGAAGGAAAACATGGTTTATGTAGGTTTCCTAAAATAGGGCTACCCCTAAATCACCCTTAATTTTTCATAGGATTTTCCAGTATTGGAAACCGCCAGATCTCTATTTTCGCGCCATGATTTCCCCCCAAAGCCTTTGTGTCGGCTGCCAGAGCGATCCTTGCCGAGCTCCAGTTTTTGGACAACCGGTGCCGCAAAGGTGCCATGGCGGCGATCAGCCGGGCGTTGGGTCGATGAGCTGTGGAGGTTTCCATAGAGTAGGCGTAGCCCCAAATCATCCAATCATAATAGAATAGGCCATCAGAGCAATTTTGGAGGTAAGCTTTTTTTTTGGAGATTTTTGGATATGGAGGTTTCCTCAAATAGGGATATCCCCAAATCATCCATTTTTTGTTTGGGATTTTCCCTTATAAACCATCCATTACCACCATTTATGATATTTATGGAAACCCCCTTAAATAACCTAATAGATGACGGAATATTATGGAGTTCGTTCACTAGAATAGATGATCATTTCGAGGTGGTAACTGCAAGCCAGTTACTAAGCAGTTTGCTAATCATATGGCCCATCCATCCCGCAATGGTAGTTCTTTGGATGGGTATAATGGCTACATCCCCATTCGTGGATTGATGACGATCCTTCAATATAGGGTTCCCCAAGTTTTTGCTGTCTGGATACAAATTCTGGCACATACTATCCAGCTATGTTTTCTTTTGTAAGGGGTATCTAATAAGGAATGCGATGACACAGTAGGAGTCATCAGAAATCAGTTGACACTCACCAGATGACCACCATTAGAACTCCATGAGGTCATGCCATGGTGCACGTCATGCTTTCACATCGTGAGAGGGGGCAGACGGGCAGACCCCATCTTAGGCAATGATTTCCCTGGTGTAATTTTGCGGTCTTCCACTATCTTCCACTCTCCTGATGTGCCAAAGATTCATCGCATATTAGTTTGTTTTGTAGTGAATTCGAACCAGCAACCCGTTTGCAGCCTGCCAGATGAGATCGCTTAAATGTCAATTCCCATCAAACGGTTCGTTGAACCGTCCCCGTTTGTTGAAAAAATATATCAGAATGACCTTTTCAGTTGAACAAGAGAATATGATGGTTCGTTTCCGCATGTTTGATGGAATAGCTAATTTTTTAAGGCCAATATCCAATAATGGGCTTGTGTGAAAACATGGCTTCCCTCAAAAAAAATGATGATGTACCTAATTTTCCAGGTAGCTAGATGAGTTATACAACAATTTTCCATCATTTTCCAGCGTAAACATGCCATTGTCAATAGGTAAAGATGGTAAAGTCCCCAATTTTTGTTGGTCCCTAGGGTGGCTCTGCCTGTGCACGCAACCGCGTGGTCATTGACGTGCCATGACAGCACTGGTTGGAGCAGTGCTTTTGTGCTGACGGGTAGTTATGTTGTTTTTGGCACCCCCCAAAAAGATAGGAAAGACTTGTCCATATATCATATATCTCACTTTTTTAGGAGTAGGATCTAACTTGTCTCTTTTTGGGGATTGCTAGAAAAATATGTTGCGATTGAATCGCGAAGATGTTACACCAAACCGGCGAAACAAGTATGAGTTTTGATCGAAACAACTAAGAATTGACAATGCAACAGTTTTAGGACCCGAAACACCCCTCAAAATCCACCATTTGATGGCGTTTCCCGGAAGTACATATTTTAGTGAGCAGATGAAATCCCCCTGAAAGATTTGTTGTTCCCATGGTGAAACAGGACCTCTTGCAGTCAGTTGAATTATTTATATGTCAGATTGCCAGAGGGTATTCATTTGCTCGTCACTGCCCTTCAGCCAATCCGACGTAGCAATGGACAACCTTAACTTATAGATGAATTATCCACTAAAGAAACACATTGATGTATAGAGGGTTTTCTTTTAACAAAGCTGGTTGGTGCTTTCAACTATTTTGCATCTTCCATCGTACTTGTATTTGGGATGATAGCCGCAAATGTGAAGCCAATTATTGGACAATTGGACTGGATAGTTATCATCCCAATTTCATTTGATTTCTAGTATTGATATCTGAAACTTCCATTGAATTCATTTTAGCCTCTGGTGTCATAAGCTCCATGGCGAATCATGGAAAATCGCCATCAAAATCCCATTGACCGATGCTTTTCCTATTAAAAGATGCCCGTTGACTTCGGAGATTTCTCAACGGCGTGCCACATTTTTTTTCGGTGTGATTGATGCAACCTATACAAAACCCCCATGTTTATAATTTATAACTGTTTATATATATATATATA
>Ga0126342_10019753_pt1 | contig 11411 bp, 9 predicted proteins | sample Cyp1metagenome_FD_92528 | JGI IMG/M metagenome (GOLD analysis project Ga0126342, IMG submission 92528) | Coral microbial communities from Lord Howe Island, Old Settlement Bay, Australia - Cyphastrea 1 metagenome | ecosystem: Host-associated > Invertebrates > Cnidaria > Coral ... | reverse complement strand
ATATATATATATGATATACCTATCTACGTTTACGGAAAAATGACCAATATCCAGATCAAAAAAACAGCTTGGTATGGTAAATTTTATCATCTACTGGATCCACCGGATCCCAATCTAAATTTCCCAAAAACAGTAAATCCAGTGGAAAAACACCATGGTTTCTTGGGTTTTTTTCCATGGTTTCTTGGTCCCATTTCTGGCCGTTGGCCGTTGGCCCCATGGCTACGCCTAAGGCGTGCAGCAGTGCATTGTGCGCAGCTAGGTCGCGACAGGGCGAGGCCTGGTGATCAGCAAAATGCTGGAGTTCACCGTTGTTTCTGGTTGTTTTTTTTTTATGTTTTTTACCCTCTGGTAAATAAACAGTTGGACCCTGAGAATCACCAGTTTTTAATGGAAACTAATCTTCCAACCCCGATGACTGGCAGGGTCTATGTTAATTTACCAGAGGGTATATGTTGTTTATATGTGTTTTTTATATCATTATATATATCTATATACACATCATGTGGGATAATGTGGGATAGACATTGAGCCTTTTTGAATATAAGTGATGTTTTGAATCTGATACTGGTACTTATAGTACAAGTTATATATATATTGGATATCATGGGAGATAGGGATGATCTAATGGTATATACTGGGTATTCCATGGGAATATCATGATATATGTGGCAGTGCCATGATTTTTTTGGTCAAGTTACATGGAACATGTGGATTTCACCAGAATTTGAGGAAGACCCTCTGGTAATGTTTAAGAGTTTCCTGCCATGATTTACCTGTCGAAATTGATGGTTTTCCATAGCTATGATTAGCGGCTAGGGATGCTTAAAGGGTATGTGTCACTTGAATGGAAAAGTTGCATCCGAAGAAATCTGAGCACCACATTTGGTGAAAAAAAATAGAGTAATCATATCCATTTGGTGGGAACACGTGGTTGATCATCAAACTATGGAAAATTGGAAAATCATAATTAAATCATAGTGCTTGATTTTTTTGATAGGTAAATCATCGAACTAAATGGGCCATGGTTTCCATAGCTATGCTAGTTTATTTGACAATACTCCAAAATTCCTCCTTTTCACCAGTTACAGATTATAGATGATGTTCCAATTCAAAACATCCAAGAAGTGCCCGGATTGCCCGGTACTTTCCCCATGGATTTTCCCCAGCCTTCATGAGTTTCAGTGCCAGCTGCCAGCGCCGCTCTTTGGCCAAGGCACTCAAAACCGCCTCGGGCCACGGCGGAAAAAGGGTCAAGATTTAGGACTCCAAGGGACTCCAAGGGACCGGAGATTTTGGCCATTTTTCGGCACAAAAACCGGGTGTGTTCAAAAATGGGTGGATCAATGCACCAATGAATTTATGGTCTCTAGAATCTGAAAATGATGGACAATCTTGATGATATGTCTTTTTTTGCGACCAAAGATAAGGGATTGATGTTTTTTTTTAATGACAGATACAATTTAATCTAAAAATGGTAGTCCCGAAAAGTGTTGAACAGCCGGATTTATTCAGCCCATTGTGTGGAACAAAACACCCAAAATGTGGATTTATCCGGCAGCAATGAAGTTGTTTGATACTTTACTTTACATCCAACAATGATAGTAAGAATGAGAATAATATCATAGATCATGCCATTGAGGTTGCAAGTGACTGGTTGGGTTCATGGGTAGATCTTCTGTCTGGTCCAATGCGTACCCAAGCAGGGTGGAGAAGACTGAAGCTACATCGAACTACACGAGCCATCGCTTCCAGTTCGCAAAATCTTTGATTACCAGATGTGCTCAGAAAAAAGAGACATGAACACACCATCTTCAGATCTACTGGAAGATCCTGAGACATTTCACTTTCTCATCCTGTGGATCTCTTACAATTCGCGGCATGTGACTGTGAGCAAGGCGGCATCTTGGACACCATGAACCTGGCCGGCTCCAACTCCGTTTTAAAAAGGCAGTAACTGACCCCCTAGAAAAACTGAAGTGGTACATCCAATCATGAAACGTCGCCCATTTAACCCAATGACTTGCCATTTAAAGTGAGTATTGGCTCAGAAATTTCCATGTCTGTTGCTCAAAAGCCATTTCTGACTCGTCACATCCCCACTATATCCCATTTCTGATGTTTAAATCTTGTGAAATCTCCCTTTTCTTGGCTAAAGCCAAATTTATAGGTTATAATGGATAACTCCCCATTTCTTCTGATGAAATCGTGCTGAATCCCCACTGTTGGATGTTTCATGCCTTTTCCTGGATGTTAAGTCATATTGTTTGAATCCATATGTCGGTCAAGCATGGTGAAACCAACAAAACAGGCTGGTTAAAACCCCGTTATCGATGGTGAACACCATGCTTAAACCATAGATAGTGATCATTTATGTCAATCTATCCACTATGCTTGAAACATAATGATGTTTACCGTAATTCACCCAATTATTCAGCCAATTATTCACCCAATTATTGGCTAATCACAACAAATAGTCACATTAAACCATAGTAATCTAAATTTACCAAAAGTATCTGTAGCAACTAGCAACCACAAAAAACGATGCTGAAAATAGAGGTGTTTCCAGAACTTCGAGGTTATTGTTTTCCTCGGTATCTCAACAGTGTGGGCTGTATGTTAAAAAGTGAAACTCATCAAACTCGATTAATAACTATTAATATAGTCATGGAAAAGATGCAGTTACCACGGAGTCTCATCAAAAATGTGAAAATCATTGAAAATCCAAAAAAAAAAACAGCTCTGAATCCTCGAAAAATGGCCGTTCGCCTCGATGAGTTGCAGGGCCTCTCTCCAACGCCGCTGCCGACTGAGGGCGCTTCCGCAGGCCGCAAAGGCCGCAGTGGAATCGGCGTCGGCGACGGGCGCTGGCAGCAGCGCCAAAGCGCGCCTTGGGGATGCGTTGACACCAAGAGATTGATGACATGATGATTTTGGATGATTTTGGCATATTTTGGATGACTGGAATGATATTTTGAATTATATGTTTCGGGATTTTTAGATGATTGTTGGATCATCATCCTAGATAGGATGGGAAAAAAACACCAACAGTTGAAAACAGTTGTCTAATGTGGTAAACCCAAGCACAGCCGCCCCTCCATGTTTAGGGTTTTAGAAGGAACAACTAGTCAATGTTGTGTCGGTCCATCTATTCATGTCTTTGTTCTAAGGGGATAGATCAACCAACTGGTGCAAAATGGAGGTGTCATCCAACGGGTTTGCTCCTGAGAAGGCCCGCTACCAGATCTACCAGGATGTATCAACGAGTCAATAGATAAAATCACGGATGTTTGAATACCGAAAAGCTTGTAGAGGCCCTGAGTGACCCAGAAATGAATAGATCCATTGACCAAACTGCGTTTCGAGGGGGTATCACCGGGTCCATGTTCAACCCCCGCAAGTATTTTAGTCTTTAGTTTGTATCCATTTTAGGTATTTCAGCAAAGATCTAGCATGTTCCCAAACAAGGATACAGATCAGGGTATTTGATATTACATTGGTATACGCATTTCAGGATGGTTGAACCATGTTAACCCCCCTCTCTTGATGCTCAACCCGCGATTTTTGAACGTCAGGGGGAAGGTCTTAGTGTTGTCAAGATGCTGCCACTCTGCAGTGGCCACAGCGGCACCCAGTAATGCCTCGAATAGGCCAGCGAACACACAACGGCACCATTTAAAACCAATACAGAATGTATGTCTAAATATATGTGTATATATATATACACATAAGATTAATAAAACGTTTTTGTACTATTGTTATCATTGTGAACAATATAGTGTGTATATTGTATATGTATATATCATTCTATATATGTATATCATGATGTGTATATATATATGTGCATATTGATATAAATATAATTATGCGTATATATACACAAATACATATGTACATGTGTCATTGTACATATATATATATATATATATATATACGTATAAATCATTGTAAATATCATTTGATATATACACATACACAGTAGTGCACTCTATGATCTTCTGCGAGTATTGAGTAGCTGGTAAATCCCCAAACTGGGACGGGAAAGAGAGCGCGCGGACACCTACCAGTCATTATACCCAATACACATTGCTAGTTGCATCAGTAATATCCCCACAAGCTTTGTCTCAAAATGCTGGATACCCCATGGCTGGTGGAAGAAAAATCCACAGCCATTTGCTGCTTCAAGCCCCATATCATGGCTGATGATATCCCTGAAAACTACCAGAGGACTCCAAAAGGTCTGGAAGTTTGGATGGGGATCCATCTTTATGTTACCTGAACTGGACCACGTCCGTCTCCTGAAAGTTCTCTGTGAAAAAGAGATGTGTCTTTGGGGGGCTCACACATTCTCTTGGGTGGTGAACGAGACCATGGGGAAATCGGTGAATCAAAAAAAAAAGTGGTTCTCTATTGGTTCTATTTTTGTATAAAACCATCAATCATTTGGATAAACCGATAGACCCATCCATGGTCACCTGGATGCTGCTGGGCTCTGGCTCCGACGGAAGCAGCTCCATGGCCTTCCATTTGAAGCTGGTCTCTGTGGGAAGGAACGCTTGATACAGGAAACGATAGCATTTACAGCAGATGTTCCCACCAATTCAAGGATTCTGGGATGATAGAAATTCTGATCATTCGACTCAAACTCTAGGATTCTGGTATTTATAAATTCCCTGATGATCATCTTAGATTTTCCCCGCCAATTCTGGAATTCTGGGATGATAGAAATTTGTCTGGATGATAAGTTCTGAGAGAGTTTCTTGGCACTACTTGCAAAGACTGATAGAAATTTGGAAGTGTTGCAGAACTTTCACAGATTTCAAACAAGACAAACTTGGCGCGGAAGGAAACAAGAATGGAGCTTGATCAACAAGCATGACATGCATCGTGAGGATCCTACCGGTCAAAATAAATATTCAGCCCAAAACTATCCAAAACTACAAACGATTCACATTTAAGCCAAAACATTGCTGTTTACAGATCCAAAAAGTCATCTTCCAAAAACATTTTGGTGGGAACAATGGAATACATTGGAGTAGATGTGTACATGTTGTGTACATATTTGAATCTATGTACATCATCAGACATTCTCTATCCAGAAGCCGCCGTTTATGTGGCTTGAATAGCCCGTTTTGAGTATACATGGGTTTGTCTGAAAATAGGGTATATTCCCAATGAAATAGCCATTTAGTAGGGATAATGATCAGCAAAACCATTGGGTGTAGGGGTACACTATTTTCAGACAAATCCACATGTACGAGTGTCTGACTAGAGGAGAACCCAACACACAGGAAACTTCAGATTCCGCTTGCTCCAAACGGCCACTTGGAGGATCATGCCACGAATCGTAAGTGATAAGAAGCCTGGTTACCAAGTCCTCGATTCCTGGGAAAAAAAGACAAATATATATATATATATATATTTCTAATTATATAATATATATATACATTATAATTATATATTATATATAAGCGGGTGTCAAACAGCCAGGGTCTCTCTTCCACATCTCTTGACCACCACAAGTAGACACGAGGGGCCCCAGGGGCCCACCTGTTCGAAAGCCTGCTGTGCAGCGACGGCTTTCAGCAGGGCATTCAGACTGCGCAGCTCCAAGTGCTCCACCTGACGCGGTTCAGAACAGCGACGCTCGGCGAGGCTCGACGAGTTCTGACGTCAGAGACTTTGACCTCTGGTAAACTAACAGTTAATGGGATTATGAATGGAATAATTAACCAGTAATATCCCAATAATTATGAAATATCCTGTTAATTCTGATTGTTAATGGGATAATTAACAATGGGATATTGAAACTAACAGTAATAGTTAATTAATGGGATAGCCTCTGGTAAACGTTTACAGTTTGCGACATAGAAAATGGCCCAGTCGAAATAGTTTTTCTTTACCCATCTAGAAAACATGGATGGATCTTTCCATCGTTTTTTGTGAACGTAGAAACCAGGCCGGGTAGCTACTGTGGTGAACCCCCATGGGTCACCCAATGCTATAAACCATTCCCAATGATCTTGATGGGATTGATGGATGCCGTGGAGTTGATCCTGACAGAGGCAACCGAACTTGAGGCAATGCACAAATGGAAAATCCCCAATGGAGTTGTTTTTTCTAATGGAGAAATGATCTAATTTTCAATTGCCACGTTACTGGAGGGTGATGAAGTTCCACGTTAGATTCTTGGAGGAATCCTCATGCTGAAATCCTCAGTCTTGAGAATCAAATCCATGTAAAGCCCTTATGTTTGCTTGTGAAAATCGATATTTACAAACCCGAACCCCCGTATCTTAGGATTGCATGCTATTGTTCTGCTAGTTCGATTCATTCTTGCCAGGGACATAATGCTAAATCCATCATGTTTGTTGATCAAATCCTCATGCTTATTGCTTCATTCATGTAAATCCCCCTATACGTTGTTACTTCATAACCAGCAGTCTCCATCTTCATTAATTCATACGCACATAAATGAACACACTAATTCATATGGTTTTGTCTGAAAATAGCCAGTGATTTACCATAACGTTCCACTTTAAAATTCTTATGTTGGGGTATAACTAATTTTCAGACACACAAACACACCCATATATCATATTGCTGGTTATACCCCCCTCATATCCCGTTCCATCCCCTTAACCCAAATGACGACTGTTTGGGATACCTAACCCTCTATTTTATGGGTCAAACTCGTCAAAACAATGGTCATTTAGGTTCCAGGTATTCACTCAATAAACTGATCAAATAATATGAACATAATGCAACATCATATAGTATGAAATAGTATCATGTAACACAATATAGATTAAGTACATGCTTTATAGCAATGGTGCTGAAAACATGTACAGGAGATATTATCAACACTATCTATACCTAAAAGGGTATGTCTATATCAACTCAAATATGTTGACAAATGGGGATTTAGCATGATCTAACCATCAATACCATGGGGTATAGATTAGGGCTGTAGTGAGATAAGTGGCCATTTTAGTAGCCAAACAATCACCTTTAATCCCATCCCTCTAACATGTCATGCCTCCTTAAAATAAGGCAGTTTGTAACATAGAGTATCCCCCTTTCTATAGTATTGTTTCTATTAAACAAATATAATCTATATGGTTATGGGTCAAAACCCTGGTACCCTACCCTAAAATAGCTGGTGAATGGAGGTTTATTCGCCTAAATAGGGTAACAATAGGTTTGGACCCATCCCCATATTAACAGTATAAATTATCTGGTTGGTGGTCTCAACCCAACTGAAAAATATTAGTTCGTCAGTTGGGATGATGAAATTCCCAATAGATGGAAAAAGAAAAGCCATGTTCCAAACCACCAACCAGTATTGTATTATCACAATTTATCATATATTCTTCTATCATGGGACTATTCTTGGTTTCAAGGGATTTGGATATAATCAGCTACGATATTATGGGGATATCATGATACCTCTTTGGACCGCCCAGGGAGGTTCACTCCGTGGAACAGTATAATTATTAACCATTATTAACCATAATTATTAACAGTATAATAGTAGCTATACATGATCAATAATAGTAACCTAACATTATTAACCATTATTAACCACTATTAATCACCATTATTAACAATCAGGTAAGAATTATTAGCAAAACCATCCACGATCTCCCCGACCTCTGCCATCTGCAGCGCCTCTTGCCACGCCATCGTGCGCGCAGCGGCCTTCACCAACGAAGAACGAAGACCGGGACCTGCCGGCCTCTTGGACCGAGCGGAACACATCTGGAGCTGGGGTTGAACCATCAAAACTTAGGTTTCAAATGGTGCAACTCTATGTTGAAGGGATATGTTGCCAACCAGTTTCTTTTAAGGAGGCTAACATGAAATACTGTGAAATGGTGATGGGATTAAAGCTGGTTGGGCTAAAAATGACCACTGTCTGGATTTGCAATAATCCAATAATCCAAACCAGTAGTTATCACATGTTCAACCCATAGTGATAAACTATTACATATATTACATAGCCATGTCTTGAAAGTCGAATCCCCCTGTCAACACATTAAGTGCTCCATGGGTATACCAATGCTCGCCCTCTGACGCTGAACCTGCATCCTCGAGCGATCCGACACACAGCGCCAGTGCCGCCTCAATTGAAAAAAGTGGTCCATGTGCAATCACAAACATTTGGAAAGTAATATGGACATATAAGTTGCATTAAATGGCTTTAGTTAGACTAAGATAAGTGTATATGGTATGATAGATGTATCTACAGTTATATAGATGGGTGAAAATCAAACTCTCTAAGTCTGGGGGTCTCATTTTTTTTGTCCTTTTTTTGTGTCATCAACATCAATCAACGTTAGTTGGCTTCCAGACTTGGCCGACATACTGTACCTCCATTATGCACTTTTTTGCAATTTACTGTGCAGAAAATCATGTTCTTCGTACATTGTGTGGGCGGTTGCATAGGCCAAAAAAAAACCTGATCAAGGGAACAGTTGGTGGTCTCAACTCATCATAGATTTGCCCGACGAAACGCCAACAGCCAGTTGTTGTCCGCTCAGTTTTCACATTCTTTCAGAATGTTTCATGTTTTTTTTTCCGAATGGTTCACCATGTTTCACCATGTTGCATCATTTCTCACATGTGTTCACCATGTTTTCACCATTGCACCACGTTTCCCAATGTTTCAGGTTGTTTTACATTGGGAAATGGTGGTGAAAACATTGGGAAATGGTTGTTTCACCAATGTTTCACCTATGTCCACCATTTTTCCATGGTCTTACAGAATTATTGCTGACCATTTCTGAAACCTTTGTTCACCATTGTTTTTTTCCGTTTTTCACACATGTTGAACAGATGTTTCACGATTTGCAACACAATGATTAAGCCATTTTGTGTGACATGTTCACATTTATCATGGTTAATCTTGACATTAGCCATAAGAATGTGACCATGTTTCGACATCATCAACTCACAAAATCATGTGTCACACTGGCTCAACATCGCGCCAAGTGGCGGCCCAGGCCCTCTGCCGGCAGAGAGCGATAGCATCCTGACAGCTTAACCAACAACTTTGGTTGTGTATATATATATAATGTATAAAGATGATGTGTATATATATATGTAATTATATATATTTATGATGGGAGTTTATTTGCTATGTGTTACCAACATGTGTTCTACATATGTATATATATATACATAGCGTAAATTTATTATGTACATCTTCATATGTAATCAACAAGTAATCCCAAACATGCAGGAGCATCTGGGGATGCCTTATACCACCCATAAGAATGGTGATTTTGGGCATGGTTTATGGCATCGGTTTACCACATAACTCCGAATAGCCATCAATGAGCCTGCTTAAAACAGGTCAGTGATCCATAGCAATCCTACCCACAGACCCTGCGTGTTACCCAGACATTGACATTGAGGATGTCGTGTTGTCGAATATGTTAGGAGAGATTGCAGCAAATACTGCGTATACACAGTGTTTTTTAGGCTTTAGATTGCTTAACAGCATTGGGGCAATCCTAGCCAATTTTTTTAGTATACTAACATATAGGAAGTTTAGAACCAATAGCCCTATATACTGGGTAACACTTAGTATTAATGTTAGTATACTTTATATAACTAAAGTTTATATTGGAAGCCTAAGCCCCAGCCCAGCATGGCACCATTCGATGGCATAGATCTCCGGTCTCCAGGCCGAGGAGGCCATGGAGGCCATGGACAGCACCAGGGCCCGTTTGGAGTCAAAAAAGATATGTTTAATGGTTTTTAATGGCTAATCTATGGTTTTATAATCTACTAGTATGGTTTTATAATCCTTGACACATGTTTTATATCTATCGGAACCAAACCAATATTGTTTTTTATCATCTACTAGTATGGTTGATAAATGTTGATAATGGTTAACCTATGATTAATCATAATGTTGACCTATGCTGAAAAAAAGAGCTTAATGATGGTTGATCCACGGTTTTCATAATGGCTAATCTATGGCTGCTGATGCTAGAGAACTGTTCCTGATCCTGGAGAATAGGTTCCCTGAAGAACTGATAGCTCCTGAAGAGATCTTTCATGATGTAGACGGGAAAAGAAACAGGATTGATCCGTGATACATTGTAAGATTTAGTGAGATTTACCCTCTGATAAACATACAAAAAACTATGGAAAACCACCATTTTTAATGGGTAAATCCACTATAATCACCATTTTTAATGGGTAAATCTACTATAAACACAATTTCTATGGCCATTTTCACCACATTCTGCAGGGAATGGATCCGAAGAGAAAGAATTTTGGACTAGACTTCGACTGCAAGATTCCCCATTAATGGTGCTATGACCATCCTGAAGTATGGCTATATAGTCATGTATAATAGTAACCCCCGAAAAGAAGAAAAGTACATCACCAGAATCACCACTATCTTACTCGGATTTTACTGTTCGATCTTTTTGTGGCTGTCTATACATATTATAATATGTATATATATACCCTCTGGTAATTTAACAGTTTGCTATTGAAAATGGCCCATAGAAATAGGTGATTTACCGAACTTAAAAATGGTGGATCTTTCCAGTTCGCTATGTTAATTTACCAGAGGGTAAAATCCAATCTGAAATCCCATTAGATCCCATTAAACCACCATTTTAGAGCCCATTAAATCCCATTAAACCACCATAAAATCCCATTAAATTTCATTAAATGGAAAATAGCTATTGAAACCATATAAATATACACATATACACAGTCCAACTCTTGATTCCAGCTGGCGGAACCGCTAGCGAAGCTAGCGGAACGGAGATCCGCGGTGTACCACTTTGGAGTGCTGCAACATGGTAATCAAACATGCTCATGTGAAAAAAAGTGCCCATGTATAAATGACTTCCATATATATATATACACAATATGACTATGACGATTTTCCACAGCTATGTAACAAAATACCAGAAAGTCTATTATTCTAGAAATCATAATCCCTTCCTCCTAATACTAAACCCCCCCCCCCCAATTACAAAACACGGCAGGTAGTTTCTAGTATTAGGGGGGTATTTATTATTAGGGAACCAAAATATTGCCAAAAATGACAGTTCGAAGCTTACCCCTAATACTAAATTAAAACCCTTAATACTAAAAACCATTTTTTCCGATCTCAAAATCAATTAAATTTCCTTATATAATGCATGCAATGAAAATATTGCCACAAATGGCAGTTCGAAGCTTACCCCTAATACTAAATTAAAACCCTTAATAATAAAAACTATTTTTTCCGATCTCAAAATCAATTAAATTTCCTCATATAACGCAATTAAAATATTGCCAAAAATGGCAGTTCGAAGCTTACCCCTAATACTAAATTAAAACCCTTAATAATAAAAACTATTTTTTCCGATCTCAAAATCAATTAAATTTCCTTATAT
>Ga0126342_10019752_pt1 | contig 11412 bp, 10 predicted proteins | sample Cyp1metagenome_FD_92528 | JGI IMG/M metagenome (GOLD analysis project Ga0126342, IMG submission 92528) | Coral microbial communities from Lord Howe Island, Old Settlement Bay, Australia - Cyphastrea 1 metagenome | ecosystem: Host-associated > Invertebrates > Cnidaria > Coral ... | reverse complement strand
GCCGGTATATGCTCAACCCAAACTGAGGGGTATATACCAGGCATATACCAGGTATATATTGCCACCCCCCCTAGGTATATAAGCCCTACCACCTGGGGCAGGAACCAGAAAAATTCCTTGATTGTTTTCTAACCCCCATACACTCATGATTTTGTAGTTCCAACATGTTCTAACATGTTCTAACCCATGGTTTAAGGGATTTGAACCCCCACCAGTCCCTGGGTCCCCAGGTTGGGTTTCCATCGCGAACGCGCCGGCGGCCTCTGCTACTGGAAGCGCCCCCGTCGCAGCTCCGTGTCAGGAATCGACCTGTCGGCACCGAGGTGGGGAAACTCCTTCAACGGTGGCACCTTTGTCGGGAAAAAAATGGGGTTGGTAAAGTGGTTTTACATCATGTTTCAGCTGCTTAAAGTAATTTTAATCAAAATTGGGGTGGTTATAGTTTGTTTCACCATGTTTTTTTTGCATTTAAAATGCTGGATCTCACTTTATGATGGATTTATAACATGGAGATAGGGGTATAAGGTGATGTAGGCAGCAAAGAACAGGCTGATTTCAACGGCCAAACAATGCTGCTTGAGCAATGTCAAAATGGTGCTTCATTCGCTACAGAATACCGACTTTCAGGGAAAACCAAACAAAACCACAATCGAATCATATGTTTAACTGGTTGGTGGTTTGGAACATTTTCGATTTTTCCATATTTTGGGAATGTCATCATCCCAACTGACGAACTCATATTTTTCAGAGGAGTTGAAACCACCAACCAGTTAATGTTTTCACACATTTTGGGGCCTATGGAAGTCATAACAACTCCAAGTGCCACCACATTTTGGGCGAATTTCTCTGTCGGCAGGCAGGTGCCCTTAGTCTTTGTGCATGGCTTGGGCGTTGGCCTCGTGACTTGGATATAGGAGTTCTGAATCGTTCTTTGATGGAAGAAATCCTACACCACCTTGGATGGTTGAAACCCTAGAAATAGTGAATGGGATGTTTACCATCTATCAACTGGTGCAGGATTTCGCAACCATCCACAGAATCAGCCCAAAAATCAAGTCTCTGTTGCAAGGGAAAATCAGCTTGAGATTTGATGGAAACGGATACGTCAAGAAATAAGACATCTTTCAGCTTTGATTGCGGGAGCCGGCTGTCCATCCGTACCCTGTGTGGTTGGTGATGTAAGGTGCCTTACTTTATGATCATCTATCGCCTGTCTCAACGGCATAGCAACTTGGAGAACTCGGGATGGTAGTGGACACTGGTTGAGCAGCGCTCAGAGGGAAGTGACTTATTGGTGACCAGTTGAGCTGTGATTTGTGTTGCTGTAACGGGGGGTGGGCCAAATTTGATGTGGCATGATGTAGCTATTTTGCGTGGGGTACACACACACACATATATATACATACATATATACATATATATATATATTTATATTGCTTATATATATAATATACATATATATATATGTTTGCCCCATCATCATCCCATCATCACCATCATCACCATCCATCACCACTAGGTGGTCCCCGGACACCGGTTGAGGTGGTGATTTGTTCGTGCCCGAGTTCCCGTTCTTAGCTATGGCGCCCTGGGAGAGCGTGCCGAGTGCACGGGAGGTGGTGGCACAATTACAGGCCCTGGGTCCGCAGGGCCCCAACAGCCGGAAAAATGGGAGAGATATTTTTTGATGAAGATCATGATCTATCTGGTTATAATGCTTGCTATAGGTATTTGCACCATCATTAATTATCATAATATGTTCTCTGGTTGGTGGTTTGGATTTTTTTATTTTTCCATTCAGTTGGGAATAATCATCCCAACTGACTTTCATATTTTTCAGAGGGGTTGAAACCACCAACCAGATGATCTATCTTGAATATGTTTGATATTGTTTCACTATTTTTTCTGATATGTTTGATCTTGGAGAAGGGCATAGATAGCGGCATAAACATCTTTGGATGAATACATATTGCTTTTTGACTATGCTTGAGCACGTGATACGAGGTGGTGTCCACCCCCAGTTGGTTTATACACTATAGTGACTATAGATATATCTACCATAAACCCAACAGCTATTGGAGTTTTACATAAACCAACCTATTGTGTTTATGGTAGATATATCTATACCCATGTGTTATACACCATATAGATATATCTAACATAAACCAACCTATAACTGGTCAGCCCAAAGCTTTCAAGTTCCCCCAACAACTTCGCTTGCGCCCGGAAGGACATGCTGTCAGCGCACGGCCACACCTCCGCACATTGGGCTGGCCATTCCTTCGGCTGCGTGGTGATTGGCTGGGTCTGGAAGCCTAGAGGAATGAGAGGTCACCCCTTTCAGGACCCTGGTCATGTCGGATTTCTCCTTTGATTTGCCAGGATTGACTGGTAAATGTGCAAAACTTCGGGACTTTATGGACTCTTAGGGTGTTTTTGAAGATGATCCCAGAGTTATTCAGCAGTTGGGTGCTCTGAAAAAAAGAACCGGATGCTTCACCTCTCCACAGTTTTCTCCCTACTTTGTTGGGCTACCCTCCTTTAAACCCACAACAAGATCTGGCAAACCCACCATTCGTAGATCATTTTCCCAGGGAAACCACAGGTTTTCTACATCTTTTCTAACATGTGTTTATCCCAGGGTATATCCCTATCCACCCCTTATCCTTGGGATGGTGCCATCCATGGCGTGCTACATCAGCTATGCAGGTCATGAAGATGTCGGCATCTTCCCTGCGCTACGCCACGTTGATGGAGCCAGCGCAGTTTCTCATGATCAAATCCGAGGCATTGACGAAGTGCCCGGGCGCAGTATGGCGCAGTGGCGAGGGGATGATGGAAGGATGGATGATTAGTTCTTACCATCATTAGTAGTATGATTATTATTACTATGAATTTCATGTGATTGTTATTGTTTGATGATGATGATGATGATGATGATTGTGATGATTGTGATGATTGTGATGGTTGTTGTGATGATAGTGAAAGTGATGATGATGATGATGAGTATATGTTAGTAAGGGGAATTGCTCTCACTTCTGAACGGAAACTAGTACATGTATTTGAGTCCTCGTATAGTAGATCCTATTTGTTTGTTTCATGGATGTATACTTGGAAGGTGAAGGCACAGAGGTAAGCAGAAGTTTTTCCCTGGATCCATGAGTTGGGGTATGTCACGGCAACGTAAGATCCATATTCCCAACCTGTACTACTCAAATATAGGCAACACATCAATGGAGAGTTTTGGAATTTCCAGCAGACAGGACATGGTTGAGCTGCTGACTGCTTTCCCCCACCGTAAACTGGGCGCTATGCATATATACCGTTTTGGAATGTTTTGGATAGTTTTGGTGTCGTTATGATTTCTATGTTTATTTCTGAAATCACATAGTCTCATAGTCTACTTGGCGGCTCATCCCACTTAGTAAGTGGGTTATAACTTCAGTTATAAATGGGATTTCTGTAGGGTTAATCCACTTATAATCGGGGTTATAACTCACTTACGATTCGTGGATAACCCCAGTGATTTACATGGGATTTCTGTAGGGTTAATCCACTTATAATTGGGGTTATAACTCACTTACTAAGTGGGATGAACCACCAAGTATGCTTATTTCTATGTCGTAGCTATGTGTTTTTTCTTTGTCCCGCTGTTGCCAGCCCTTGGTTTTGGCGCCCCTTTCAGGATCTTATGGGGACGACCGGGGTTCCTCGGCGAAAGCGGTTGTTGCCTCTGGGAAAAAATGGGAAAAAACGGGGGAGAACTAACAACAACTAGGGGATTTATAGGGGATTTATAGGTGATTTATAGGGGACTTATAGGGGATGTGTTAGGGATAGAATGGATTATTTACCCTTTGGTTTCTATGGTACACAGCTATTGAACATCTTGCTGAAAAATGTTACAATATAGGTCAATCATCGAAGTAAATTGGCCGTTTGTACCATAACTGTTTCCAATTAGCGGAGAGTATATTCACCACCCAAACAATGCCGCAAGTGTGGGCAGAAATGTGACGTGGACCACATGGAGCATATGGGATAGGGGGTCAAATAATTTAGGTGAGGACTCCAAGAGAAAACGCTATGGATGATTTGGTTTTTAGCATCTTATCCGAAAGCACTGACATGACACATTCCTGCCTTTCTCAGCAATCGTGTCCCAGTAGCCGAGGGACACCAGCAACCACCTGAAAAATCGTGCCAGCGGCAGCTATTTTGACATGTTCAAGCCACAGTTTTTCACCACAAGATTTGGGTTTTGATCCATAGTCATGGTATAAAATATAAAAAGGACCACCTTATATATGGCATACCAAAGACATGGTATACGATCCTCACAAACCACTATAGGTTTTACCACAATGAAAATCCCCTTGATGTTTTTGCAAGGGACAGTTTGCCTGCTTCAAGGACCACCTTTGAAATTTTGATCCGATACTTTGCTTTCAGAGCCTCGCCTTGCAGTGTGGGAAGCTGTGGATTTTGACTTTTCTGTTGGTCAAAGGGATTAGATTTTAGACATGATATCTTCTCTACCAGGTTTGGCACATGAAATCTTACAATGCTTCTTCCTTCTATTTCCCGACATTAATTGGTTTATCCTCAGTACCTGGTTACTTTTTGTGCTGTTGAGTTGCCTCAACTGGGTGGTTTTCCACTGATCGTTTCTGCCAAGGAGAGCTGTTCACGGTGAACCTCTTGTGCCGGAACTTCTTTTGGGAACAGAGCTCCATGTGGCCCGAGGACACGGATGCATGTGCGGATCCAATAGGATCAAGATGGATCAAGTTTCGATGGACCAAAAATGAGCCCTCCACATTTTGGGGGGATCAATGATCAATGGAAATTTAGGTAAATTTACATGCATCAAGGTGACATATGTTTTTGGATGACCTCTCACAACGTGAATCCATGCATTTCTTGAGAAATTGCAGCCATGGCAGCCACTTCACAGGACTTGAAGGTGCCATCCATCATTGCTTTGGCTGGCGATGACCACATCGTTCGGAGCCCTGGCACAGCCACAGCTGGGCTTGCTGCAGCCATAATCCAAGACCAGCCTTGATCCTGGACCATTGCTACTGAGAAGGACCACTTAAGTGATGCGACACAAAAAACATGCCGGGACATCCAGGAGATGAATGTAGACCAGAGAATCAGATACCTTCTGCGTATTTAACATAGAAAATTGCCCATGTGTACTATAAATGACCTATACGAAACGAATAGGGACATAAGGATTCTCAATAGCTACCATCTAGTTATTTAACATAGCCATGGAAAATCACCATTTTTTAATAGGTAAACCATCTAATACCATCTATAAATGGGTCATTTCCCATGGCTATGTTAAATAACCAGAGGGTATCTTCAATTGCCGGAGGGCATGTCACAGCATGTCACTCTCCAAGCCTCGGAACTTCAGGTCCAATCCACCTTTGTCCGGCGTCTATTGGAGCATGAGCAGCTCGGATTTGACGTGCTTTTTTTTTGGGTGCAAATCAATACCCATAGGATCCATGTATGCTATATATGGTAACATTTACCATCAATATACCCCAAATGTTGGCATATATACCAGCACCATGGATCCTATGGGAATAGAAAATCCCCATGGAACTGCCGGAAAGTTCCAAGTTTTTTTTTGTTTAAGACCATGTGGAAGTTCCATTGGAACTATCAGCAAATCGGGAACTTCATGGAACTATAGATGCCGGAAAGGATCCAATAGATGCACCATGTTTTGGAGATAGGAGCTAAACAAACGGATAGTGATGGAATATGTCTAGTGATCTAAATCAATCTAAATCATTCATAATCATTTTCTCCATCATCTACCCCTCAATAACCATATTTCTCCATCTCCAAGTCATCCATTGATTTCATGTGTCGGATGTGGCCGACCCAGGAAATCGGCGCGACGACTGCAACGCCGAATGGCCTCAAAGAAGGGTCGCGGAATGCCGACGTCAGGTGCAGCGCTTGCCCGGTAAAAAAAAAACTATCCCAAATGGTAGGTGTACTAATATATCCGGATTATTTTTTAAGTATTTCTGGGTGATTTTCATATCTCGGGATTATTTAATAATGTGTTTCAACAATAATAAGCAATTCCCAATTTCACCATAAATACCATTCCGAGTCATGGGTGGTTTAATATTGTTTTACCAACATTATTGGTTTTACCACATTGGTTTGGTTGGTTATTTAATGTGATTTGCTGGTCAAATAGAATAAGCGGAGAGAATATATGACTAGCAGTGACTAGCAGAATCTCTCGAAACCAAAGATAGTGATGATGACTTTTCCATCACTTGGTGGTGGTTTGGAACATTTTTTATTTTTCCATATATTGGGAATGTCATCATCCCAACTGACGAACTCATATTTTTCAGAGGGATTGAAACCACCAACCAGATCATTATCATGTCTTAATTTGCAACATATCAGGATAAACATGGGGAGCTTGTTGGGATGATGATGTGAACAACATTGAGCGACAAACATGGGGAGAATTTACACGTGCCCCAGGAATGGGAATGCGAACATATGTGAAATGCTGATGTGGCACACGAGCACAGATCAAATACTAAACCGGCAATCATAAAGTGAAATACTACTACTTGTAGGGAAGGTCCGCCACTTTCTAATCTGTAGTAGAGTTTCCAAAGACCAAACGGGTAAGTTTCCATTGCTATCTTGGATGCAACTAAAATGGGAACGCTGAAGTAACGAGTGTGACAACCGTATAATGATGAAGCTTTCGCAAGAACACACCCCTGGAGTGGCGGCAATTTCTCTCAAAGCGAAGCTTGAAGTCAACGGCCATTCCAAGTGAGACAACATGACAGAAGAATTGCTATCCTTTCAATGGGGACCATATTGAGCAAAGGGATGACCTTCCATACCCTCTGGTAAACTAATTAACATAACTATGGAAGATCACCATTCTTAATGGGAAAATCAACTATAAATGGCAATATTCAATAGCAAACTGTTAGTTTACCAGAGGGTAGCTGCCCCATCTTTGACCTGAGTGGTTTCACATTGGATTCCAAGACTGGTCACACCAGGCTCGTCCACGGATGTCAGAGTGGATACCTTGAACCAAGCTTCGACCACCTCGCAGCTTGGTTTTCGATTCCCCCAGGGATTTTGATAATTCCCAATAGTGGGTAGGTTAATAACCCATCTGCTCCATGGTGCTGGTATATTTACCTACATTTGGGTAATTTTTAGGGCAAATGTTGATAAATATTCCATACATGGAGCATCTGGGTAATGTATAGTATAACTATGATGATCAAACAATAGATGGTTTCTTATCGGGATTCCCATTATGAATATGATGAAAAATTCCCAATATAGTATAGATGGGTATAATATCCTATGATCAGAAAATAGATCATATTCATAGTGATATACCCATATGGGTATAAGGTATAGATGGGTATGATCATTGAACAAATAGTGATATACCCTCAAAAAATAGGGGTGTTCATAATATCAATGGCCATTTCAGGATCCTAAATTGGAGGTACCTACCATATATAAGGCCTATATAAGGCCTATGTAAGGGAATATCCCATCGATAATAGGTCAATTGAACACTGCTCCGCTGGTGATACACTGCTGGTGTTTTTCACGAACGCCGAGGTCCGGGCCGGAACCCATCGAGATCCTGTGGAACGAAGGCTTCTTCCATGGGCAGATTCTCTGTGACCGCCGACACTTGGTTTGAGCCGGGATCTTCTTCATTGTTTTTAGAAGGTTAGTGTTGCAAGTTGTTATTATTGTGGTAACCCTTTTTAAAAGAGATAGAAAAAGTCAATAGAAGTCAATAAAAGTCAATAAAAGTATACATATCACCATTCTCATGGGATGTTCTGTCTTTTTGGAGATTGTTAGTCGTTTTATTCGTCCAGCTGTTGACCCCTACACTCCGGTAAGGTGAATGGCGGTGAAGACTTCGGTTTCCCATGGTGTTAGGTTCGAACTTGCAGACACTTGCAATGATAAAGAGTTTGGGCAGCATGTTGTATTGGTTCCTTTGTGCCCATTCAGGTGGCTTCAACTCCTCTAGACTGTAGACAATCCTTTTGATGAATCTTGTTGGCATCCTTTCCTTGCGAACATAAATGGAACTGGCTTGGTACTTTTCCCACATGTTGTGTGTCTGAAATATTGCCACACCGCAAAGCGCCGCATGGTTTATCCTCATTGTCCATGTTAGTTGCCGGACATCAGGGTTTATATGACTTTATATGGGTGATCAAGCCTTTTAGAGTCTTTTAATCGCTTTTCGTTGGGTTTATCGGTTTATCCTCACCTTTTCGCCGAAGTCTCCACGTCTTCTCCACCGACGTTCCCAGGTGCCCAGGACCATCTGTTCCTGCGCATGCGGTCGCTGGTTCGAGAGGAGGATGCCCAAGGTGCCGCCCAAGGCCTGGAGGATGGAGATGGAGATCCATTGGGCATGGATTTTTCATGGGTTTATTATTGGTTATTATATAGAATAGATTATAATAACAAATAATGAATGGTTATAAGTTATAAGTTTTTGTCAATAATTAGTTAGTGAATCTATAACCAATGAAAAATCGCGAATAATAGAATTATAAGTCGGTATGATTATAGATTGGTTATAGGTTTATCGAAACATAATTTAATTATAGAATACGATAGTCATTAATTATAGTTAAACTCTATGCTTGTAGTTCTAGCTGATTGAAAACCAGAAAGTGTTTTTCTGGTTGATGTTGATGGTGTTCAAAGGCTTGGTCATTTCTAGGCCCAAGTGGAATCATACTCTGTGATCGACATTTTTGAAGTGGGATCAAACACACAGTTGTTTCTACAAAAAGATAGGACACACAGTGGGATATTTTTGAAGTGTGATGTTTTTCCCTGTCAGTCTCTACCTCTTGTAGCTGCTGTTGATGGCCAGTGTCCATTATTTCCACATGCTGTACGCGCCAGGATGAGGTCTTTCCAGATTGTCCGCAATCTGTAGCTTCAGGCAGGTCACAACTGCAATTGCTGGGCTGATTTTGGCAAATCACTGCGATGGTTCCGGCCAGTGACAGCAAATGGGTCATATTCCAAGAATCATCCTATGTTAGAAATGGGTGGAAATGCCAGACCATACCTTCCCAGCTAGGGACAGGATCTTGGCAACTCTCCAGTCCAACATCACCCAAAGCACCACCTTGGGTTCGCAGGTGACAGAGAAACCGACATCAGCTGAGTGGCGAAATGGAAACCCTCAGTTTTTTCAGGTGTGTTGAGGATCACTGGCCATCCCACTTCATTTATTCGGTTTTTATCTTGAGGATTGTTATAGTTTCTGCCATTGATTCCTCAGCAGGATTGGGCTTTTCTGTGACGACTCACGAAGAAAGATCCACCTTTCGCCATGGGGCCAAGAAAAAGCCCAAGCCTGCGAAACTCGCACACCAATCCGTTAAGGCAAATTCCCGCGATTTCATGGTTTCGATTTGACGACAAAGAAGTTCATCCATTAAAACTGGGGTGAGGATCAGCAATTTGAATGAGACATTAATGATTTCATAAGTGTCAATTTTACTAACTAATGATAATCTTTACTAGATAACCTTTACTAACATTTTACTAACATCAGGTGTAGAACCACATTTATATATATATATATATATGTATTTTTAAAGCTGGATAGGGGTGGATCGAAACCATTTGAAACCACCAGTGCTGCACAGACAGGGGCCGTTCTGCACGGTGCCCCTGTGGGCAGAGGCAGCTGCATTTGAAGAGCTGGGACTTGGTAGGGCAAAAATGGGCAGTTCACAGTTTCACAGTTCACAGTCTGGATACACTGTCAACTCATATTTTATATATTAATAATGTGCGTATATAATGTGTGTGTGTTTGTGCATATGACAGTGGATACAATGATGGTAACAATGGATATAACAATGGATGTAACAATGGATATTATAATTAACAGAACAATGAACATAATACGTACGACATTGGATATAACTTGATATAACTAACATTGATATTCGGAAAGCCGTTTAGGTTTCCAGAAGTTTCTAAATTGGACATTTTGACCATGACACTTTGTCCTTGCCCAAGTTTCCAGCCGCGGTAGCTCTGTTCAGATGTGCGACATTGACAAGTCGCGCTGATGCCTTGTTTACGGTGACACGTCCCACGGTGTTTTCTTGTTTGCAAATGAAGGATCCCATAGTTTCTGCCAAAAGATTGTGAGGTACTCAATGATAAGCCATGATAAGTCGCAACTGTGGCACATGGCTCCATAGTAGCCTTGAAATGGCTTGATTGCTGTTGGGTTCACAGTAATTATTTACAGCAGATGCCTTGGATGGGTACCATTGTACAAGCATGTAGCCTCAGTTGCTTTAAGGTTTCCTTGTGGAACATGCATTCAACAATCCATTGGGAAAGAAGTGATGCGTTCAAATCATCACAGCATATCACTGCAGCATATCACAACAATTCATTAAGCTTCCACATCTATGAATTGTTTATGTTTTTTTTGGGGGGGGGTCCCAAGAACAGTTGTTTAATGTTTTTTTCACAACAGTTGTTTAATGTTTTTTGGGGTCCCAAGATCTTCTCGTGGTGTCGTGTCGGCTATGTCTGCTATTCGTTTTGCGGGTGCTAAACGCTGTGAAAACTGCCGCAGCTTTCCCGGTTCGGGCGCACTGCGGGACATGGCAGAAGGACGTGGTGCAGAATGTGCAAAAACAGCGTTTAGATTTAGACATTTTAAAGTAAAGAATCAACCCAGACAGTCAGAAATTGACAGAGCTGATTTGATTTGTTTAAGAGTTCTAACTCACTACTCAAATTCAGCATTTCGCCAAATGTTTATCAGTAGAACCGTCTTCCAAGCCCAAGATTCCTGGCCCAGGTTGAATCTTACGGAGTCCAAGCTGCTTCGATGTTGAATTTGTTATTCTCTTGAATTTGTTATACTCAAAGGTTGCTAAGCTAGAACCTAAGAATCCCCACCACTTTTGAATGTGAATTCGATGGGTGATCAGCCATCTTTGAAGTCAAAAACAGATCCACCCGAATGAACGTTGTGTCATGTGGCAGTCATGTCTTGGGAAGTGCCGGAAAAGTATTTCGGTTGCAACCTGTGTCAGATTTCCAAGCCTTGTCGACCAGAGTCACAACTGCTTGGTAGTGATTCAAATAGGTAAGTATGTGAAAATCATCAGGGAATCGGGCAGTTTCCGGTAGATCTTCTTTTTCACCATGCAAAATTGGAAAAAAGCATGGAGGGCCATTTATTTAGGTTTTTTTTTTTTTAGTTTAGGGATTTTTTTTTGGATTTCTTCCTGCTTACTCTATTGCCTCCTGCAGTGCTTCTCTGCTTCTTTGCTTCTATTCCTTTTTTTG
>Ga0126342_10019751_pt1 | contig 11412 bp, 12 predicted proteins | sample Cyp1metagenome_FD_92528 | JGI IMG/M metagenome (GOLD analysis project Ga0126342, IMG submission 92528) | Coral microbial communities from Lord Howe Island, Old Settlement Bay, Australia - Cyphastrea 1 metagenome | ecosystem: Host-associated > Invertebrates > Cnidaria > Coral ... | reverse complement strand
CACGGGACTAACGCGGCAGCTTTCTGGCTCAAACCGCCTTAAAGAAGACCTCGCACTCCTCCCCATCACTGCAGAATGGCCGCGACCGCCCTCGCCGTTGCCGCTCTCAGCGTGGCGGGCACGTTGCTCACGCGCGAGGAGGCTGAGGAGTGGTCGCCCGTGTGGTCGGCGCACCGCCACCTGCGGCTTCAGCCGCAGAGTTTGCGGGCACGCGGGGCCAAGGCCGCCCGAGCCCTGCTGGCCGCAACGGGCGGGCAAGCTTCGAAGCTTATGACCCGCTGGCCAAGCCTGCTCCGGCCCCGTGCGGGGCAGCGGCGAGCCCAGAAGCGGCATGGCACCAGGTTTCGCAGCGCGAAACCAACTTTAACAGTCGGTTTCGGGTTTCGGGTTTCGGGTTTCGGGTTTCGATCGGCCCTGGGGAAGTTATAGTCTTCAGAGTCGGTTTCGGGTTTCGGGCTTCGAGTTTCGGGTTTCGGGTTTCGATCGGTCCTGGGGAAGGTAAGTCTTCAGAGTCGGTTTCGGGTTTCGGGTTTCGGGTTTCGGGTTTCGGTTTCGGGTTTCGATCGGTCCTGGGGAAGTTAAGTCTTCAGAGTCGGTTTCGGGTTTCGGGTTTCGGGTTTCGCTGGTCGAAACCAACTCTGCAGACCTCTCTCCGGATCACGTCTCTAGAAATCCATAGAAATCCATAGAAATCCATAGAAATCCATGGTTTCCTCGTGATTCAAAGCACTTTGATCGAATCCGAACGAAGAAAACCCATGTGGATTCTTCGTCGTGCGACGACTCGGTTTATTTGATCCGACACCAATGGCAGACCGACCATGGAAGATATGGAAGTGTGAATCGTCTACTTAGGTCCCAATCATACCTCTGTTACTCTTGGTTTACGTGAAACGTTTAGAGATTGGGCAAGTCGAATTAGGTCTCGTTTGTGGGATCTTCTAAAAGAAATGATTGGCATTTACCAACAAAACCGTCATTGGTTGAGATCTGTTTTTATTTTTGACCAGCAGAACACCTGCTGACTTGTCAGAACAGTGTTGCACCCAGAACCTGTTGTTTGCTACGATTTGTGGCCACCTTTTGCTGCTGAAGGATAGAAAAAGGATGAGAAAGGCAGGTTTCGACATGTCAGAACCTTCGATGTTGTTGCAAAGGATTTCTTGATCCTCGTTTCACAGAGAATCTGGATGTTGAAACGGTTAGAACGGTTAGGAGTTGTGACCAAGTTTCAAAGTTACGAATGGTCAGTCATTGGAGTAAAGCACCACTACATGCTAGTTGTTGGAGTGCGTAACTTATGAGCATGTTGTTCATCATGGGTCTAAGTCACTCTATGCTATCATATCGCAATTGGGAAACCTCACAATGTTCTTTGGTCATCCCAATGTTGCCTCCTAGTTACGTTTTCCTTTTCAAGAGTCTGCATTTATCATCAGGGTTGAAGTTAAATCCAGCATGTTTTTTGTTTCTATATCAAGACTTTGCATGTCATTTAAGCTAAATCAAGGCTTGTTTTTAGTGATGATACGATGTACATTTGACGACATCAATTCATCACATGAACAAAAATAAGATCATCCGTTGCCCGCAAACACGACTGTTGGAAACTCATGGCCACCTTTGTTGAAAGGTAGATAGTTATGGTATGTTATGACTTTTTACCTAACGAAATGGTGATAGAAAGAATGGAACGTTTTTTTTAGCCAATAATATGATCAAATGAGTTTGTCTAGAACTGTGTATCCCCCAAGTTATGGTCATTTTTATAAGGGACAAATCCGAATCACTTGCGCACTTTCCAGTCATGTTTGTTTACCATAATGTAAACTACGAAATACGTAGTGGTTGGTGCAATCACGTTTGACAAACCCGATTGATGGCTTAAAAGCTCAAATTTGCTAGTTAAAGCTCAATGTGTGACCCCCCGTTGAGCCCACTTTAAGTTAGTTAATTGCGGATAGTACCCCACTTAATGCGGCTGTGTATATAGTTGCCCGGCCGTTATTTTGATCGATTTCATGCCTATGCAAGTGTTGGCAATACCCACATCATCCCTTACTTATGGTTTCTATATACAACTTTTGCTGCTTGATCATGTTTGGTGGTTATATGCGTATACCGTATACATCCCAAAATGGATAGCAGCGACAATTTTGCAGGAAAAACCCTGGTACTATATATTTGGGGTAGAAAAAGCATGGCTTCCTGTAGATTTTCCCTTAAACCTTTCCATTGAATAATTTCTGAACAAATGATTTGATTTGAAGTGATCTTCGAAATGATTATCCCAGCTGGGGTCAATTCATCCTACCCATCTTCTTACATTGCATTTCGACTGATACTTTGGTGGGATGATCCCCATATTTGGTCACATCACTAGTCTCTTGTGTTCCCATTGAAGTTTTAAAGGTCACAACCATCCCATCCTTTATCCAAGTTGATAATGTCTCAGTTGACCCCTGTGGTTTCAGAGTGAACCTCTTCCTGAACCCGTCCTGCCGAAAATAGGCCCAAGTATCAAGATTCTCTTTAATATACCCTCTGGTAATTTAACATAGCTATGGAAAATCACCATTTTTAATGGGTAAATCCACTATAAATGGCAATTTTCAATAGCTATGTTAGTTTACCAGAGGGTAGTTTTCATGGGGTGAAACATGGTGAAACCAGCAAGTTAGTGAAACATCACCCGACCTGTTGAGTACTACATATCCGGTGTTGGGATAGAACTATATATATATATATAGCTCATGTAGCGAACGCAAAATTCAATGATGTACAGAAATTGCCAAGAAGATAGAAAAGGTTCACTGTAGGAATTCGTCACTATGTCACTATGTCAAGAGAAAAACCTACTAAATTCTATCTTTTGGGGGGGTCCTATACATTTAGATCCACCCATTGTATCCAATTCTATGGTTTTCTATCCCTGTCCAATTCACCGCAGGATGAAATTCGAAGAGGTCGACGAAGCCTTGAAGAACTGCACGGTGCGCAATCAGGGATTGGGCCCCCGCCATCGATTTGAAAATATGGCAACAAACAAGATGACGCCACACCACCATACAGGACACCACACCTGCAAATTACAAGGTACTTAGCTAAGCTGGTTCACAGCTAAGGTGTCACAGCTGTGTTTATTGTAGATATGGCGCTCAGGGTCTAAATTTTAGGCCCAACCACAGATTTGGGTTGTGTTTGCTGACCTTTCAATGTTAGGAACCAATTCTGATCCACGTACGTCATTACTGGAGGGCACCACCTTATAAGATCATTTGCCTGGGACTACCGGGTACATAAGTCATTCGGACAAAAGATCGGGCAAAGCCATCCACCTGATGAGGTTGGAATCCCAGAAGGGTTAAGCCATGGAGTCACATGGGTGGAAACGGTGGAAAGTCATAAATCCTACTAAAATAGTTGTAAATATTCACCCTTTCGGACCTCCAACTGGGCATTTTGGGGCTTACTATCTATGTCTCATTCTATATCTAATATGTGTGTTTATGTCTATATCAATGCTATATCTCTATGTCTATATATATATATATACACATTTGTATCCATAGATTACATCTATCTATATATTATATATATAGTTTTGCACATCCAAAAAGGCATCACCCCTGCTTGCTCCATCGAGCCATCAGGCTGCAGTCATTTGCCCGGAGCCTTCAGAGGCGTACAACACAACAATCACGGGGATTTTAGCAGGGGAAGCACCATCAAGAAAAGTATAATATTGCTATGATAGGTGATATTTATAGGGGATATACAATAGCAGTATAGATTATAGGGAATTTTAATATATAAATAATATCATGATACATATATCTACTTCTGTATACGGAACTATGTATAACAACAGGTGACTGGGCTTGTTCCCTTTTGCGAATCATGGATGAAGCATGGTGAAACCATCCATAGATGGGTGAACTATGGTTATTTTCATCACAAAAACGAGTCGTGGGATGCAAGTAGGGATCGTATGATGTCATCTATGTCTGTTTTGGGATCGAAGAGAGATGGAAAAAATGATGCCCTTAGCACTTCAATGCTGAATGTATTGCTTTTAATTGCTATTAAACAGGGCAGATATTCTCTCCCTCTCTCACCACTCTCTCCACATGGGCTCAAAATGACTGACCCCCGATTCGGCATGGTTCCCCTTTGGTGTCATCAAACATGGCTGGCTAGAAAATCCGCGTGGCGATGGGCGTTGAAATGGGAAAATCTTGGATTAGAATCCAATGGTTTACTGTTAAATCCCATTAAAACCCACTAGAACCATTGCAGCCCATTAAATATTAAATCCCATTTGTCAGTGATACCAAATATGATGAATTTCGCTAGCGCCCACTGGTACCCTCCCAATCACTTGAGCGATACACATATATACCTAAGTGGCCTAAGTGTAACTTACAGTTGGTTGCTGGTTAAGTCATCTGAAATATCATTATTTGCCGGTTGAATCCTCAAAAAAAAATCTGAAATCTCTCATGTGAGCCGCGAAAAAATCTCTCAAGATGTTCATACTATGTTCAAATCTCTCAAGATTCAGTGAAATCTCAATGGTTCTTGGTGAAGTCCATGGTTAAATCCAGGATGGTCAAGCCTGGTTAAGCCTGGTTCAAGCCACACGAGTTCCCAGCATTTCCCGGTGACCGGTCGTCACTTCAAGGCCTCGGAGTCGGCGCTGGAGGGCGCCAAGTTGGCGCTGCGCCAGGTCTTGACGGGCGCGGAAGAGCTGAAGCAGGTGCCGACCTTTTCCCGACCTGGCGATCCCACTGGTTGGTTGATGAAAAAAGAGGGGTTAGTTTACCATTAAAACAGGTAAATGAGGGGTTAATTTATACCTGTTGTTGATTAATAGAGGTAAATGATGATATATGGTATACCAAACCGGCCCCTCTATTTTTACCAAAAGGACATTATTGTGCGGCGATGGCGATGATGTGGCGATGGAAGCGCAGTCTGATTTTGTGTCTTTTTTTGGGGGAAGGGTATGATTTTGTGACGAAATAGTGATGAAACCCTTGACTTCATGGGATGAGACCTTCCAGTTGATGATGAAACTTAAGATTGATGGGACTTCAGAATTAATTATATAGACTTTTCATAGTATTATCAGAATACTGTGTTATGATTACATATTATTACCCAATAATGGTTGATGACCATAACAATAAGCCATAATGATTGATTTACTGGGGTTGTTATTGATTCCGTGGGATGAATCATGGGGATATAACTAACCAACTTACAATAAAGTTTGTTAGGTAAGTTGGTGCACGTTTCTTTGGTTTTTTGTGGGTGGATTGATGATGGGGATACAACTATAGTATTTCAAACATAACTGGAGGGGCCTACATTGTAGGCATTTTGCATGATTTAATACTTTAATGGGGATTGGTACAGTACTTATTATAAATTGCATTAATTTACCATAAAGATCAAACAGCCATATTATATTCATTATGTTGCCAGGGAAATTGTTTTGGGGCAAGGGTGGAGTTAACCTGCAAAAATGATGGATAACTATTTCATGGGATACGATCAACATTAACCAAGAATAAGAATATGACAAATATGCCATTTGACTGTCTGAACATGGGGATATCCCCCGAATTTATATGAATTTATGACCATGAAAGGTAATGTTAACCCAGGATTTTAATGGATGACATGGTTTGATGGTGGTTGGATAATTGTGACGTTTAACCAAATGGCTACTCTAATGGAAGATTATCATTGTAAAGATGGATGCTTTTCCATCAGACATGTTTAATCAACAATAGTGCGGGAAGAGTAACTTAATGCCAGTTGGGTACTTGTTGCTGAAAATCGTTCGGATCTGTCCAAAAATGAGGTGATTTACCCTCTGGTAAACTAACATAGCTATGGAAAATCACAATTTTTAATGGGAAAATCTACTATTTTATAATGGTCATGTTCAATAGCTATGTTAAATTACCAGGCCGGGTACCATCAAAGATGGAGATTTGGGATACAATGGGATGATCATTTCATGAGATTTCACCAAGAATATCCAGTGGGGTTTACTAACCCAGGATATTTTGGTAATTCGGGGTGCACACAAGTGCTGCTAATTGATGTATTACCCTCCGGTAATTTAACATAGCTATTGAAAATAGCAATTTATAGTGAATTTTCCCATTAAAAATGGTGATTTTCCATAGCTATGTTAGTTTACCAGAGGGTATATATTTTGGATGGTAGCTCCCCCAATAGTCAGGATTGATTCTTCCGGGTTGACCTTATTTGAGAAGGGACTAGTCGACCTTGGTGAGTTATGATGTTTATACTGCTAGGGAATTTATCCATCACAGATAGGGAAGTTATTTGTTAAAACTCGTTTATACCCTTGATTTACCACCGATTTATGATCATGTTCAATGGGGAATGATGATGAACCAGTGGATTTACAATCTGATTTTAGGGGTTTTAGCTATCAATGAATGGATTCCTTGCTGGGATGCTGTATTTTGGAAGCAAATCGCTGTTTGTTTAAGTTGGAAACATGGGGCCTTTTTTCAGCTAGGTGGAGATTTTTTAAGCATCAAACCAGGGGATTTATATAACTGGGGCAAATGACAACAGGGCATGACATACCCTCTGGTAATTTAACATAGCTATTGAACATGACCATTATAAAATAGTAGATTTTCCCATTAAAAATGGTGATTTTCCATAGCTATGTTAAATTACCAGAGGGTATCAATTATGGGGATATACTGATATAACCAACTGAATATGATATCAAGCGTGTGAGCAGTGACCAGTTGAGCCTGGTTGAGCATCGTTGAGCCAAGGTTTTGAACTGTCAAACATATGGAGATCAGTTAGGGATGAATGATGCTTGGTGGTTGATCAGTTATGATTTATGATCAGTTGGGACTTCAAACCTACGTTGCTGCTATCTGTTTTTTGATGGTTTATTCGGGATTCGAAAACACATGGTGGGAGCCCTGTTTTCACCCACCCAGCCAACGCTGCTCACTTGGGGATGCCAACAAATGCGAGGTTTCACCGGCACTAAATGAGGATTTGACTATCAATCAAGGGGATGCATTTGAACAAGTCTATAAGTCTATATAAGTACATTTGGTTGTAAGGATGCAGCTGGTATAGATGTTTCACTTGCAAAATGATTGGAGATATTGTCGCTAATCATCTTGGAATGAACTGAGTCTCCATTTAGAAGTAGGGATCATAGTAACCGGGACGATCAACATGAAGTGTGCACAAATCAGCAATACTTAGTATGTGATATGAGGCACAGAACATCATTGCGGAGATCTAAACGACTGGGAACCTCTGAAGCAAAAACGGGTAAAACATCCACATGAAAACCACTTATGACCGCGATGTTTCCAGCCAAGAATCCACAATATAGACATACAACCCATTTTTCTACTGAACATATCCTAGCTATCCCTGGCTACAAACCATGTTTGAACCACCAATATGTTTGAACCACTCAGTTGCGCTGCCCTTGGATCCTTGTCATTCGCAGAACTCAGGTGATCTTGTTAAGCCATATTGGGGCACAGGACAGCAAGGGAGGGCCCGGAAGCTAAGGATTCGGCGCATGGCGCAGGTTTGAGTTTTTTTTCTTTAGGGAGAAACATGGAGAACTTGAATCTATCTATCTATATATATATATATAGATCATATCTCTCTCTGGCGAATGGTTTTTTGGGGGTTAATGATGACTTATGCGGTGGATCTCACCCTCATGGTGAATTGATGTTGATTGATATTAAATGATATTAAATGATGTCAGTATTGGGGTATTGGATTTTTCATGGGGCATGGGATTTTGGTGTGGGACGGTGTGGGACGGTGTGGAACTATTTTTGGGATGATATAGGGATGAATTTTCACTACGAGGTGGGGGCCCCTGGAGAACTAAGTTGGTGCACATAACTGGGTTAATATGATGGTGTATGGTAGATATGACAATACTTAATGGGGTTTATAAACCAACAAACATAACTAGGGTGCCGCACCTTGTACAGATGATGGGCAACATAATTGGTGGGTGAATGGTCGGTTGCTGGCTTGTGCTCTTGCAACTTTCAGGGTGGAATATAACACACACCCTGCTGGAAATGGATGAACTCTAGGTTAGTACCCAAGAAAGGTGATGGATTTGCCCAGATAAAATTGAAGTTCTGAATCCAAAAAACATGGGAGCTCAACAGCCAAAATTGAGATGCCTTTCTTTCAGCTAATCTTAAGCACTCAATTTATCAAGTCAACTACTTTGGGATGCAGTTCCAGTTAGCAGTGGATATGCTTCACCATAGTCATAGAGATTATAGTCCAATAGAGGTTTTATTCTATTTTATGGGGTGAACTCAACATTGTCACACCCAGAAAAAGTATCCCCAACCGCAACCCCAAGTAGCTTCTGTATATCCCATGATATCCCATCATATCCTATATAAATCCCATTATAAATCCGTTCTGAAATCGCCATGAAAATCCCATGATCCCATCGGCCATGACTAATATCAACCCATCGAAAAAATCCCATGATCCCATCAGATCCCCATGGGTTTCACCGCAAGGCGAGCGCCGGTTCACCGCAACGAGGTTCAACCTGGGTGCTTTCTTCAGCCCCAGTGGGACCTCCTGGGCCAGCATTGAGGTGCTGATCGTGCCGGGATGACGGGATGGTTATTTTATGGCATATTTTTTTGGATATTTATGGGATATGGGATAGTTATGGGAATATTATAAAATGGGATTTTCCATTTATGGATTATAAAATGAGATTTATTATAGTTATAACTATCCCATTTATAGGATATTTTATGGCATAGTTACAGGATATATTTTATAAAATGGGATTTATATAACTAATATATGACTATCAAGGGAATGATGGGGATTTTCCATTTATGGAAACCCCAATATACCCTCTGGTAAACATACCAAAAAACTATGGAACGATCCACCATGCTATTAATGGGAAAACTCACTATTTCTATGGTCATTTTCAATAGCTATGTAACAAATTACCAGGGGTAGATGCAAATGGGATATCTAATGGGCTAGGCAAATGGGATATCTAATGGGATATCTAATGGGATTTAATGGGCTAGGCAAATGGGATATACAAATGGGATATCTAATGGGATATAATGGGAGATTCATGGGATATGCAAATGGGATATCTAATGGGATTTTTCATGGGATATTCATGGGATTTAACGGGGATATTCTTACCTGTACACAGCATGTATATTTATCGATGCCGCCATAGGATGAGCTGACCTCTACAGCCCGGAGCGCCAGGGTGACGGCGTGGCAATGGGAGATTCAACCGTTTGACCGTTTGTAGATGATGTTTAGACGATCACAATATCAACATAGCTGATTTTCGATTGTTTCAGTATCAGGAGTTGATCTCAAGAAAACCAAACGGCTATTTTTTTAAGCACATCCTAGTTTTTTTTTTTCCCGGATGGAAGGCTTATTAGTTCTAAACGTTTGGGGGGAGCATGATTTAATCTATACACCAACAAACCACGGGGTCCCCTATGACAGTGCACTTAAAGACCAGAAATTTCACGGCGCCTCTAAGGTGCCGTGCGGGGGTTCTGCGTATTTCGGATGGATGGGGATTTTGAGAATCACCAAAAAAATGCGGGTTTTGATGGATTTCATATGAAATCGATGGTAGAAAAGCATGCAAAACCTCTGCAAGGGTTCGCTCAGGAAGTGATTTTCGACAACCCTTCCAATAGTTTGCACACTTTTTTCTCGTCTTTGTGTCCGCATCAAACTTTTGTTTGGCCATATTTGTGGCACAGGTCAGCAAGACCTTTCCAAAGCAATTGTTCGCACCTTCAAGAAGCACAACAAGAACATCTTATGACGTAGCATCCTGTGATATAAATATAACGTAGCTTGTAGTTATAGAAGAAGTCCAAAAACACTTATCATACCGTAGCATGAACTCTAGAAAAGTTATTGTGACGTAGCATCAAGGACGTTATTACCCCAACCCACCCTGCCAAAACAACCCCACCCCAAGTCTATGACGTAGCAACAGGAACAGTATATAACGTAGCGACAGAGGATGTGGACGTGCAATAAGGAAGGTCTTCTGACGGTAGCATCACGCTAATTTCGCAAGTGCAAGCACGTTATTGCCCCAACCCACCCAACCAACCCCACCCCAAGTCTATGACGTAGCAACAGAAACAGTATATAAACAATAGTAAAAAGTACACGAATGCACGGCATCTTATAGGCGCCGACACCAAAAACACACATTTAAAGATGTTTTGTTTGTGCGTATAGCTGGTTTAGCTATCTGTTGTGTGCAACAATGACTTAGCGTATCTTAGCCCCAACCAGTGATATCAGGCGTGTGCCTTCACATTGTTGCTTCTATCCCCATAATTAAACAAAACCATATACTGCTATGTTCGAATTTGGAAACTCTTGACCCATACAATTCATCCGAATGTTGCACGTATCTATAGAAGTTATGTATGTATGCCATGTTGGATATGTCTGTCTTTTTGATGCAACAGAGTAAGAATAATATCTTGATCAGCATTTTTTTAAAATGTACAATGAATATAGCTTCAGTATAGATTCCATATACTTTAATATACCAGTTTATTGACCATAAACATATCTTTAATAAACCTTTAGTAAACTCTTGGCATACCTTCAGTATCCCTTTTTAAATACAATCTAAAAACTTTGATATACTATTCAATATACCTGTAGCATTCCATTGGATAACGATGAAGCTACCTTTAATATACAATTTAGTTGGCCTTGAAAATACCTGTAGTATACTTTAAATATACCTTCAATGCATAAAACTTCACTACACCATTTAATCTATATATCTTAAATATACAATTTAATCTACCTTAAATATACCATTTTATTGGCCATGAACACATCTTTAATGCACCTTTAGGATACCTCCCTACCTCTAGAATACCTTTTATTTTCCATTTAATTTGTCTTTAATAAACCTTTAATGTACCATCTATACTTAATTTACCATTTAAGAATCGTTAATATTCCATTTGATATACCATTAATATATTATTAAACAATATTAAACATACCGTTTACTACACCTTTAATATACCTTGAAGGTATATACTTTAATATACTATTTAAGTGACCTTGAAAATACCACTATGCCTCCAAAATACCTTTTACTTACCATTTAGTTTGTCTTTAATAAACCTTTAATATACAATCTATACTTAGTTTAATGTAAGAATCATTAATATTCCATTTGATATACCATTACTATATGATTTAATATGCGTTTAGCATACCATTTTATATACCATGAATCTACCTCTAATATACCATTTGATTGACTTTGAAAATACCTTT
>Ga0126342_10019750_pt1 | contig 11412 bp, 11 predicted proteins | sample Cyp1metagenome_FD_92528 | JGI IMG/M metagenome (GOLD analysis project Ga0126342, IMG submission 92528) | Coral microbial communities from Lord Howe Island, Old Settlement Bay, Australia - Cyphastrea 1 metagenome | ecosystem: Host-associated > Invertebrates > Cnidaria > Coral ... | reverse complement strand
GGGGGGAAAGTGAAAATTCTTAGCTTGGGGAGCCCCCACGGGGGAAAACCACCCTTAGCCCCTCTCACGGACCGAAATAAACTTGCGGTGTGGGCGGCCACCCCACGCGAAGCGGGGTGAATAGCAACAGCAATGACCATAATAAGAAGCATTACGTACCATTGATGGTAACATTGATTATATTGATGATATCATGGTAATGCTTCTTGACCATTAATAATATATTGTAATATTGATGACCATGATTATGTCAATAGATCATCAATCTTACAATGATATCAACCATAATTTCAAGGCATTTAATGTGTCATAAACAATATCAAAATGGCAATGATCATCATGTTCAACATCATGATGATGGTGTAATCATTAATCATCATTTGTTGTTCCTTATCTTTGTTGAGAATGATGTTCTGGTCGGGTTTTCCTATGGTTTTCCTATGAAATCACCATTTTCCCATGGCTTTTTCATATGTCACCATCATCACCGTCCCAAAAGGTTCCAAGGATTCCCAGTTTCGCTACCCGCTGATCCCGCCTGGATATCCCGCACCACTCGACTTCCTCCCCGGTGATCATGCCACTCACCAGCCTGCCGACGATGCCATGGATCTGGGCTGTTGAAGCAGGCTTTGAGGTGGGCTTTCAGTGGGTTTTATGTGGCTTTTTATATGGGGTTCATGTGGGTCTTCTCTGGTTTTACCTGGTGTTTCTTTGGTTTTTAGCAGTTGAACCTGGTTTTAAAGGAAGGCCATGGTCGAGGTACAGGGGATGAATGAGGTATGGTGGATGTCCATATGCCAGACCGGCCCCTCTATTTTTCCTGAACGGACAATATTGGTATGGCCATTCATCCCATGCATAATGGGAATGGTTATGGTTATAATTGTTTATTTATAATGGGTATATAAATCCCGTTGAAAATTGATTGATGACCATCTCTCAATATGGGTATGTAATCCAACTTTGTATTGAATTATTCGGCTTTATTGGTTTTTGTAAATCTGAAAATTGGAAGTGAACATGGAATGGTTGCTGATGAAATCCCCAAAAAGATGGGTTTCAACAGCAACACGTGAGGATCCAGACAAAAAAAAATGTGCTGGATTTGGATCCAAAAAGTATCTTCCTGACCACAGAGAGATTCCCAGACCCTCCAGCCACTCCGTTTTTGGGTCCGGACCGTGGACTGGTGGTCCTTACCCCGCGGAAACAACCTCGAGTCGGGGCTGACACTCCAGCTCCACCAATGGTCATGGAATACCCACCATGCGTTGATCATTTTCCGAAAGCCCCTTGATTTCCATATATCGTTCAGGCACTTCCTCCAGCTCCCCCCTCTCAGTTCCGGAACGGGGCTACGGTGTTGACGCAGATCTCAGGGCGGAGCAGATGGCGAGTCCCGACATTTATAGACATTTATACAATTTATACATGATTCTGTCAGGCAAAAAAAAATGAAATGCTCCTTTCCAAGTGTAGGTCATGCTCATTCAAAAAACATGGGGTCGTCGAAGCCAACAGGCTTCTCCGCAGATCATCTTGATAAATGGCACTTCTGGTTATCCGTGCATTCTCACGTGTTGATGACCAAAATACTGCAGTTCACCCAAAAAATATGGGACCAAGTTGAAATACCCAAAAGATCCCGTGGATGCTGCATGGAGGTTTCCTAAAATAGGTGTACCACGAAATCATCCATTTTAATAGGATGTTCCATTCTAAACCATCCATTTTGGGGTACCCCCATTTCAGGAAACCCCCACATACCTGGATCAGGGAACTGCTGCCGGCGAATCTTCCACTTTTCGTGCCACTGCGATGGGCACTGACATGTAGTTATCAATAGTTACTCCATGTACAGGAACCCCTGTACAAGAGAAATCAAAAAAGTCACTGTCCACTACTTTAGGAGGGATCTTACTGACTTCTTTTTTTTTGATGCTACGAGGTATCTTCCCCAGATTTCCCGTACGGTTTCTTCAGATCTGGGCTCGCCAACCGCTTGCGGCGCTAGGCCCGAGGGGTTCGTCATGGCCGCCTATGAAAAAACTAAAATCCAGGGAAAGGGTTGGAAATCTCTGGTGAAGCCCAAAATTTTCGGTCATTCATTGTTTTTTACCCGCAAAAATATGAGGATAGCCCAGCAGCAATTTTTGGGCGGAGATTCAAGCAATTTCACCAAGAGTTCGGAGTGAAGCAATCAAACATCTGGGTTTTTCAGCTAAGGAATTGGGACACGACTGGCCATGACCAGGTGATCGAAAAACCTGTCTATCTCCGAAACTTTGGGACAAAATCCAGTCGGGTCGGAATCAGTGCAACTCAGGGTTTTGTCTCCATTTCCATCCCTGAAATCCAAAGTTCGACAAGTCAAATCCACTTTTAAAGGGCAACCCAGTTTTCAAAATACACGTGGCGTTTCAGTGGCTTTTCGAATGTGCCAAGCCGTCCCAAAAACCGCTCGCCTCCCGCTGACCAGGCGACGGCCCGTTGGGGTTCTCTGCTTTCGAAAGCGCCCGCGACGCGGGGCTGAGGGGGCTCCACTTGGTGGAGACCAAATGGCTGCAGGTTCCCTGGCCCTAGCCCAAAACACTGGTGACAGGAGCCACCAAGATTGAACAGCAATCAAACGTGGCAGACATGAAAGACCCTCCTCGGACTCAGAGTGATATTCCCTTGAGATGTAGAGAAGGCCGCTTGCTATCTTTGATTTCCAGAGTGCAACGGCTGGAGTCTTTCAAGCTTGCGAGTGATTCGAAGGCATGATGCCCTTAAGTAGACAGTACATACAGAGTGTATCAAAATGTGTGTCTTTTTGGGGTACAATGTTGTGTTCCTCTCCCTGCATGTAGTGCCTTTGTGCATGAAAACCACTGACCGGACCCAAAGACTGGATTTGGCAAAATGTGTTCCTGCTTCAAAATGGCTTTTGCTTGTGCCCCATTTTAACAAACTCCTGGCGGGTATGCCTTTAAACTTTTAGTCATAGAATAGTTGTCTCTTATCTGGAAGTCTCCATCAATCACGCGGCAACCTGACGATGGCAACTCGCAGCTTTCCATCTGCATCAACCAACTCCTGTGCGTTGGTCTCTGAAACCACATCGTCGCCTGCACTTGTGCGACACAGGCCCCCCAAGGTAACCTGAACTACACTGTGATGCTGTGATCCAACCATCAACCACCACAAAAACCGATAGAATTGTCAAAGAAGTTCAACTGCGGGGGAGCCGGGCTCTTTCGGAAGAGCAAAGCAAGTCATACAGCCACACAAACGCCATATACTACCTCAGCTCGAATGAATTCAGCTTCTCTTATCAAGCTGAAAACTACCAAGCCGATTGACGCTCACTGGCTCTGCCCCGGGTCGTCCTGCCGAATGGCGGTTTTCCGCGGGTACATCAGCCACTGGGGTGGTCAAGCCACATCGGCCATGCTAATCACGTTGGGACTCGCACAACCAGTCACCTATTTCGGTTGGTTTCTATGTGACGATGGTGGGTGATGCAAAAAGCCGAGGTTTTGTTGGCCAATTTAAGTCCCAGCTTGTTGCTGAGATATCGATATCGCAGATATTACCATTGTGTGGAAAATCCATCGGTCTTGTCGGACTTGACCTTGGGCCCTCTCCAAATCATCCAACATCCCACCGCACACCTCAACTTTCCGCGGGCTTCTGCAATCCGGCCAACACTTTGTCCTAGAGGCTGAGTCCCTCAGCATTCCAACTCACATGGGTTACTATTGTGCTAGGAAACAAACATGGGGACCTTTTGTTGCAAATGGGGGGTATCAGGGTGACCAACAAAAACCAGAGATCAATGGAATAGCGATGGGGAGAACTATCTAGTTGCTGACTGATAACCCATTGGGACAACCCCATGTGTCACAATTGGGTAGCTGGGAGTCGATGAGTTGAGATAGTCACTGCTCCACTATGGGTATTTTCACATAAGAACTAGGCATAGGCACTTGTTTCAGTTCTTCGCCACTTGAGGCCAAGTGAATTTCCGATAAACGGAAAACCACGTGTGCCTACGCAAACGCATTCATTTCAAATCACCCTTACCAAAAAAAACTCACGGAAGGCTTGTCTCAATAATATAAAATCAGGTGTGGTATATCATTATGTGTCAAAAAAACACATGACATAAAAAACCTCAGATCTGGCGATTGCTTGCGAAGTTTCACAAGTCGTCCCAGTCCTGCCACAGGGTGGCCGACTTGGAAAAGACGGTGTCATAGACTGGCTTCAGATGTTTGTCCTGCCACCGACACAAATGGGTTTCGCTGGCTTCGGCACAAGGGGATGGCTGTGACTTTCCCAGTGTGGAACTCCAGGAGGCTACTGATGTGCGGAAAGCTGCAGAAAGCTGCAGCTACTTCCCATCCATCCAAGTTAAATATTTAAAAGTCATCCCGGAGTAAGTAGAATATGGACATGTCATTTTAAAAAAAAAAACTCACTATAAAACAGGAAATCGGAATATCTTTGAACATCCCATATTCTATCTGCTCCAGGGGATATTTTCCGACCGTATCTTAAGCCTCACATTCCAAGAGTTTCCCCTCCTGGTACGCACCCAGGGCAATACCTGGTCAGGTCCCCCAGCTATAGCTGAAGAAAGCAGCAATACGGGGAACAATAACCGATGACCCACTATAACTGCCAAATATCAACAATAGCTATTATATTACTCATTAATACTCATTATGTTTTATGATTTATAATTATATACTACCAAATATATGGCTATACTACTGTAATTTAGTGCAATTCAAATGACTATGGTTGTTACTAACAAATATCAACACTAGTCATTACCATTGCAACATCTAGCTGTTTCATGTGACTGTAACTTGGTGCTGTAGGGAACCTCCGGGCAAGTCTCAATTTTGGAGCTTCCAGTGTCGAGCTCGAAAGAGGTTGAATATCGGCCACATCTGTTGCCCACCTGCGCAAAAGCCGGTCAAGAGCATGAGGAATGCCATGTCCTGCAAAAGAAGTGGCAGCAGAGTCCCCACTCTCTCACCCTCTGTCAACACCTCTTGAAGATCTGCTAAGTTGAACCATGGTAACCATACCAAATCACGATCCCAAGAAGCGGAGCTTTGGGTTTAGGGTTTAGGGACCACTTGACCACAGATTTCTGCTCCTGCTCTGCCACGAGTGCGTGCGTCCCAGCGTCGACTGCTAACTTGCCTGTAAAATGAGCCCTGTCGGCGTCGGGTCGAGGCCAATTCCCTGGAGCAAGAAATGATGTTGAATTTTGCAGGACCACCAGGCCTTTCATGATAAATATGTATGTGTATATATATATAATATATATATATATATATATTGTACATATAATGTAGGTATCCAACTTGGTTTTCATTATCTCAACAGTTGTCTTTCTGGACTGGGAACCATGGCCCAGAATTGGCATCTATGTCTATACATTCTAAGTAGGCAATCCATCGAAGAGTAAGTTGTGATGTAATCCAACGCATCCATTTTGGGGTGGCTCCGGACTCCGGAGTTCGCACTTTTTTGTCGTTCCTGCGGGACTCAGAATGGAGCAAATACTCCTGAAAAGCACTGCGCTATAACCAAAAAAGGTTCAATTTAAAACTGCAGTGCAAAAAAAATTCTCGCACTGCTTGCCAGTAAAGATTGCTGTCCAAAAATCGTGAAGTTGGCGCTGTGCTTGTCAGAACTTGTGAGACACTGAACTCTAAAGTGGTGCCCCACGGCAGGAACAATACCCTGAGGGCAGGTCGGTGTGGTGTGGGTTGTCCCAATGGCTGTGGTGTTGGCGTTTGGGCCTTGGGGGCCCACTGTTCGTGTTACGTCCGCGGCGCAGCGGAGAAGTCTCCAAAACTTACCCCCGGGACGCGTCAGGAAATGACCTGTGCAGAGGCAGTCAAATTTCATCGTTGATCATCATTTTCCCTGGTGATTTGATGGCCATTTGACCATATATCGCCCATTTTCAGGGCCCAAAAAACTGTGGTCGTGGATTATCTTTGGATTTGTCCAATCTCACAGTCAAAAGCACAAGAATCACATGGCCATTGAATCTTCCAGCGTCCTTTGTGCAGATCACTCCCAAATGGCCAAATGGCCGGCACTGGCCATCCAACAATATCTATCCCTACTACGCCCCCAAAACCAAGCCGTATCGCGCCCACCAACATTGCAAGCATTTCTGTCCAAATTAGCAGAGGGTATCATCAAGTTCTGGTGAATCTTCCCCGGGGGGTGCTTGGTTACCATAGGGGAAGCTAACATTGGAAAACCCATGTGTTTTCCCTATGAAAATCATCTAGAACTATTAGATTATTAGATTTTCCACATCGATGTTAGATATATCAGCTGGTTTATAAACCTATGGTAGATATATCAGCTATACATGGTTGATATATCTACCATAAACCCAAGTTATTGGACTTATTTCAACCAACTGATCGCTAACGAACTGGGCACCACCCGGAGGGGATCCCGGTAAACATCCAGAGGACCATCAAGGGGAAAAACTCCGTGCACCGCTTCTGCAACTTGGTCCACGCCGGAGAGTCCTGTGGTCAGCGTTTGGCCGGCGGAAAATGGCGGGTCTACAACCACTGATGATGGGGATATCGTGGGGATATCCGCAACCATTCTATTGGGATATAATGGGATACAGTGGGATATGGTGGGATATACTGGGATACTAGATGAATGTCATATGATCATGTTTGGTCTTCAACCCCCATCCACTATGCGAAGATATCAGTGACACCCAATGGATATGGCCCGTGAAGATCCATTGATTGTAGTACGCCTCGATTGTAGCATGGGTTTTTGATATGGAATCAACTATATAACTGTAGAGTAGACCCATGGTTTTTGAATGTCTTAAATATGGAATCAACTAACTGTAGACCACAAAAACCACCAGAAAAAGCGGCTGAAACCCCAGCCCCAGGCCTTGCCGAACTCTTTCTCCAGGTAGGCGAGCAGTTTCCTGCTCTCCTTCAGGCACATCACCTGAGGCATCCGCGAACGCTCTTGATGCAAACCGCAGACCGCCGATGCAATCAATGAATCTGAAAAGGCATCAATGATTTCGTGCCATAGAAAAAAAAAACGTACCATTAAAAAAAAAACTCTCCATATTTCTCGTGCTACCACCAAGAAATGGCCGGTCGTCATGGATCCTGCTTGGTCAAGGCACGCCCTGAGGCTTCCAGGCCTGGAAGATCGGAGATGTCGACAGAAGAAACTGGGAAAATGTTCATAGCTGCATGGATTTTTTTGGGGGATTCAATAATGTAAATGAACTACTGGATGGTGGTTTTAACCATCTTGAAAAATATGAGTTCGTCAATGGGAAGGATTATCCAAAATATGAAATGGAAAATAAAAGCCATGTTTGAAACCACCAACCAGACTATATTTGTGGGGATTTCGGACTTTGTATTATTTTTGCGGGGGGACTCTTCAATATCTGCTGTATATATAATTTCAAAGCGGATATATCTATTTGGCCCAGCTATTGAATTGAATGGCAATGAAATGGAGATTTTCCCAAACAAAGACGCCGTTTTACTGATCAACAATCTCTTGAGAAATGGGCAGTTTACCAATAAGATGGGGAGTTTGATGAGATTGTTTATCAATAAAACTGTCATTCATTTGACCCTCTACATTCCGTGCAGAGATCCTGGCATCGGTCCTGTGCTCCAACCAAGGGATGTCTGACCCCAGCTGATTCAATACCCAACAATATCACTTCTAACATCCATTCTTGGTTGCTCACATCCGATTCTTGGTCACTGTTCCCAGATGTTCCTGGTCAGACGGATGAGCCAACCATATCCCCGTGTTTTGCTCGTTAAATGCATAGCACAAGAAATAAATCAAAAAAAGGCGCCGGTGCACTGCGGCCTCCAGCAGTGCTGCTCTATCTCTTCCAGCGGCCTTCAGGCATTTCAGGCCTGGCCAAAGCGCAGTGGCTCAAGCAGTTTTTAGTCGTAAGATCTGGCGGCAGATTGATTCACACATCTGGATCTGTTGCAACTATGATGTACTGTATAGCTGTATATCTGTACATATATCTAACAGGCATGGGAAACAGGCATGGGACGGTATGACTACAGTACATGAATCAGTATATGACATCAAAACAAGCCACGTGTTCAGCGTTGTCCTTGGGCCCCGCACCATAAAGCACCTCCACTAGGAAGATGTCAGATGCTCCCTGGAGGTTTTCGATGCGGAAATCCGCTTGGAAAAAGCTGAGAGATCCCCAAAGTCTCCACCGTATATAAATGGGTTTGTCTGAAAATAGGGTGCCTCTAATCCATTGGCTAATCAAAATTTTCCCTATCCAATGGCCATTTTCTATGGCAACAAACCCCATTTTCAGACCCAAATCACAAGTCAGCCACTCAGCCTTGATCCGCGCTTCCACCTGGTCGACCACCTTGGAAGCCGCCTTGGCCATGGATGAAACCCGGGGAAACTGACTAGGTGTCAATGGTATAGCTGGATGTCGATCCCCCAACTACTATAAGTTTTGACGCATCCAACTGAGCAATCAGGATGAAGGAAGAATTGTTGAGTATTGTGCGGTGCTCTTCAAAGTAATATTGACTGAACCAAACATGAGCATGTTGCATTTGTGGGAAACCAAAGAATCAAAATCCACGTAGAAAACCAAAATGATTTCTATAAGTGTGGATTCTGGTTCTAAATTTCTTATGACCATTCTATTTCTAGAAGACTCAAATGGGTTTCAGAGGTGTCCTTGGTATTCCTTGGTCCCATTAGTGGCCTCTCTCATCTGCGCCACCGAGGTGAAAGGTGTGGCACCTCGGTCAAGTCATGTCCATGCTGTTGGCCAGACAAGTCACCCTTCTGGCAAATGATCTCCCCAAACAATCCATGTGAAATTGCGGCAAAATCCATTCTAACAAGAAAAAAGGACATATATCCCCTCAGATTATGGTTTGGAGGAAAAATCTCCTCCACCAACCCCTGTTCCCTGGTTGCACCTTCGCCGCCCAGGATCACGGCGATCTCAGGGAGCACCTTGCAGCTGTGGTGATCCCCAGCCATTTTCATGGCTGGGAGATTTTCATCCCAAATGGTACAGTAGGTCTTTATGGCAGGCTTTCCCAACATGATGACAGTTATCTGATAGTTGTTTTCCTTTTTGATTTTTGTTGGTCTGTTTCTCTGTTGACTCTTTTTCCTCAGAAGTACCAAACCCTTTATCGCCAGCATTCCTGTCGAGTTCTAAGCACAGTCGGCAGGAAGCCAGTCCAGAGTAAATTCATGGAATGGCCATTCAGCCATCTTTGAAAAACTGTCACCGGGGTCATCCACTGGGTTCAAAGAAATGCGTCTCACAAAATGCCAAACTCCTCCTGCAAAAGTTTTGTCATAGTCTAACTTGGAAAGAGCAAATTGGAAAGAGCAAAGATCTCTGCAATTTGGCTGACAAGCGGTCTGAACATAGAGGGTTCGGTCTGTTTTCAGCTTTCTGGTACAAGTACCACTAGAAGCTCCTCAGCCAAGTCGTCTCTTCTCCAATGCGCACGTGGGCGCCCACATCTGCGTCTGTCACTGGGCTTCCCCAACCACTTCTTTGCAAATCTGCTCCGGCACGTCCTTCCTGAGTTGCCAGGGTGGCCGGGGAGCTAGAATTTCAGGGGTTGCGGTGTCCAGTTTATTGCAGTGACTCTCTTTTTGGTCGTAGACTGTTCAATGGCTAGTTTCATCCTCTCTCTGTCAATCGTTCATCATTCTCCAACACGTATGCAGCAGAATTTCGAATTTTCCAAAATCCAACTCCTTGAAAGCAGGCACTTTTTAATGCCAAGCTTGGAGTTCCAGACGCCCCAGAAACTCATCTGAGATGCGAACTCCAAGTCCATGACGAAGCAGAAGTGCGTCAGCCTGGGAGTGGGCAGACCATGACCACTGCCTGAGATTTACCTGGGATTTCGTGGGTTAGTAGTGGTTTGTTTCAGCAGATAGAAGACAGTTGATGCTTTTCGACAAAATTCACCGACCCTTCCGCAGAACGAAAAGAAATGGAACACCTGTGATCTAAGTTCGGGTATATGGCTGTACAAGTTTGGGATATGGATGACAACCAGGGGATAGCGGGGCAAACTGACCGCATTTTGCTGGTTGCAATCTTTTGCTGGGTATACAGGTATCACTCTATAACAATCTTAATTAAGTCATTCCAGGGTGAACCGGGAATGATTTTAAAAAATACATACAAAAAATGAATGGTTAAATACAAAAATGATCCATAAATTCTGGGTGCATGTTGGTACCCCATTTTCGGAGCCATAGCCAACTGACACCTAAGTACACCAACTAGTACGTATCCCCATAGCAAAAGACTTTAGGTATCGAAATATGAACAGTTCATTTACACATATTTAAGGGAAAAAAGAATAATAAAGATATATATCGAAGTCTTCAACCACCCAGCCTGGATTTTTCTTACACGGGCCAGGTATCACAAACGAGCCAGCAGCCCCATTCCTTTCGACCCAGCAACGGAGCCACCAACTTGTAGTAGAACTTGTCCTCTCCACCCAGCTCCCACAACTGTCTCAGCGCCTGTGCGATTTGGGCAGGGAATGGTCAAATGTGTTGGTAAAAAACGGTGGTGAACACTGGTAAAACATCAAAAAAAAACGGATGATAAACTGAAAAAGGAAAATCTTGAAGGGTTCTTTACTTCAGAAGTGTTAAATGATTTGTTATTGGGCCACATTGGATCAGTTCTTCTGAATCATATTTTGAGACATCTTCCATTGGGTCCCAGGCCTGCAGGCAGTGGAGCACCTTCTTCTGGCGGCTGAAGACTTCGTAGGTCATGACCTCACAGCTTTGACCCACAAGGAGATGCTTCGGGACCACACAACAAATGGTGGTACAAATGGTGGTGCCCAGAAGATAAAACTGAAGGTCCCCTCTGAAAATGTGTCGAATTCCAAAATCCCTGCTCATCCCATGTTAGATCCTGCCAGTGTTTTTTTTCGATGTGACCCAAGCGCAAACCAGGACGATTTTGGATGATATTAATCAAAAATTAGATTAATCAGCAAAAAAAAGTCATTGAACTCATTTACCCCAATTAAAGACATAGTAAAACCACACTTGAGGCCGGGGGTGGATGACGAAAGCTAGCGGGGTAGGAGAAAGAAGGAAGGGAAGACGTAGCTTCAGTGTCAGCAGGGAAATGTCGGTGGCGTTTCCGCGTCAAACCCTCAGTGAGGATGCTGACCCTCTACCAGCCGGAAATCTCCTCTCGGGAAGGCTCGGGGGGGACCAGGGGGGATCGAACCTGATGCCGATGATGACGATGATGATGAGGATGGTGATGATGATGATGATGATGATGATGATAACAAAGTT
>Ga0126342_10019749_pt1 | contig 11412 bp, 11 predicted proteins | sample Cyp1metagenome_FD_92528 | JGI IMG/M metagenome (GOLD analysis project Ga0126342, IMG submission 92528) | Coral microbial communities from Lord Howe Island, Old Settlement Bay, Australia - Cyphastrea 1 metagenome | ecosystem: Host-associated > Invertebrates > Cnidaria > Coral ... | reverse complement strand
TGGAGTCTGTAACTGAACTTGAGACCGGTGCATTTTCTGGTTGCAGCGCTTTGACGAGCGTGACAATCCGACATTCTTTGACCGAAATTAGGCCCTATACCTTTAAAGACTGCCACTCTCTGATGAGTTGTACCATTCCAGGGTCAGTCATGAAAATAGGAGAGGAGGCATTTGCGCGCTGCACATCTTTGACTTGCTTGACCGTTCCTGGCTCTGTGAAGGAAATCGGGGACGGAGCATTTTCTCACTGCAGCTCTTTGACGAATTTGACCATTCCCCACACGGTGAAGAAAATCGGGCAGGGTGCTTTCGAGGGTTGCGATGCTTTGACGGATTTGACCATCCCGGAGTCTGTAACTGAACTTGGGAACGGCGCTTTTGAGGGTTGCAGCGCTTTGACGAGCGTGACAATTCCACATTCTTTGACCGAGATTAAACCCGATACATTTAGTGACTGTCGTTCTCTTCCGAGTTTGAGCATTCCAGAGTCCATCGTGAAAATAGGAGAGGAGGCATTTGCGCGCTGCACATCTTTGACTTGCTTGACCATCCCCAGCTCTGTGACGGAAATCGGGAAAAGAGCCTTTTCTCACTGCAGCTCTTTGACGAACTTGACCGTTCCCCACATGGTGAAGAGAATCGGGCAGGGTGCTTTCGAGGGTTGCGACGCTTTGGCAAACTCGTCGCTTCCAAGCTCAGGGTGCGACGGCATCCCGAAAATGTCGCAGACGAGTTCGACAGTGAGTGAAAATTCCATGGGAATGGATGGGCACGAGGTCTTGTAGTGGTTGGAATCCCACCCAGTTATGACAAATTGGAGTTCATTACTATCAATAACTATCTATCCATGCAGCCAATAAATCACAACATCGAATCAATGATATCGATAATTTATTTGGGAATAAGAATCATATTCGTAATTTAACGAACACAAGTACCACTACAACGCAAGTCAAAATGATTGATACCAAACATATCATGTCGCACAAGTAATGCTAAGATTAGAACATCCTACACGTCAAGTCGTATTGAATATCAATAGTCATAATTTATGTTTTTCACAATATGGATACCCTCTGGTAATTTGACATAACGGAAAATAACCATAGAAATAGTGGATTTTCCCATTAATAGTGGTGATTTTCCAGTTCGCTACGTTAGTTTACTCTCTGGCACGATAGTACAACCAAAGTATCAAACAACAACGAGCAGTAAACCACTTTGGTTCACCTTCCTTGTGCAGCCCTGAGGTGTGCTACCACCGTACAGGCAAGAAGTAAGCACTGCCCGCGAACCCAGAAAACAGGATTGCAGGGTGGCATTTGTTACCCTCTGGTAAACGTTAACAAAAAACTATGGAAAATCATCATGCTTTTCATGGTCAAATCAACTATTTCGACTGGGCCATTTTCCAGGTCGCACAAACCGTTAGTCATTACCAGAGAGATCCAGAGAGTATGTTTATTTTTTTTTTCCGATGGATTATTCATAGATTTTTTTTAGCATTTCATAGATTGTCCCCCAGCATTTTTTTTGGTCCGCAAAGCCGCGAAAAAAATTTGGGTGAAAGCATTGCCAGGTTACCTGCTTGTTTGATCTGTTTATGTATATAACAAGCAGATAAAACAGATAAATTTATACATAGTTATACATAAACAGATATCTGATGTTTCTGTGGAATTTGCCGCTAAAAAAATATATCCCCTTGTATCATCGTGTATCTGGGGTGGGAGCAACCCTGTTCAATGATTTCCAGCACAATTATTGGCATTTCTTTAACCATCAAATTGATTTGAACGAGTTTAACAGCAAGATGGAGTTTTTTCCTTCACGCTGTGGGATCTTCCGGGAAGAAAGATGGAGACTTTGCCAAGACAAATATAGAGGATATGGCAAAAACAATCATGGGGATTTTACCAGCAACAAACACAAGCAACAACAGCTGGCATATGGCTATGGACCAATACCTATAGATACAATTTGTTAGGGAATGAATCGGGATGAACATCCATTTACCAGCTATTTTGGGGTTCACTAGGTACCAGGGTTTTGACCCATCCCCATATCAAGAAGAACAAGACATTGACTTTGCTGACTTTGCCACTTGGGATTCAACAACATCGGATGTCACCAATGCTCAGTTTTTTTTTTCCGCATGGTGATTGCCGATTATGAACTGCAAGGTGGTGCCACCCGAATGAAGAACTTGTTTTATGGTCACCCGTGTGCAGCAACCCCCAAACAGATAGACACCACAGCCAATTTTAGTTTTTTTTAATTGATAAAAATAGTATTTCCTACCATATGCCCAGTAGTTAACCGGGTTGCTCCAGCCCATGATAGGTGAATGATAGCCACAAGGTTGGAAAATTGGTCATCTTACCCCTCTATCTACCCATCTTATCAGTTTTCTCCTTCTGTCTGGGCTCTTTAAGGAGCACCTCTGGTTAAACTCCCCTCCCTTGTCATCAAACATGGTTTGCTGGAAAATCTCTCATTTATGATTTTCCCAGCTGTAAATGGCTGTAAACCTACATGAAAGGTTCGGGTCTTTCCCAGCCATGTTTGGTGACACCAAACTAGATATGACACATATGGGGATGGGTCAACACCTTTATTTATTGCCATATTTGGGGGAATCACCATCAAAAAATCAGTTATTTTAGTGTAGCTATTCTATGCCGCCGAAATGCTTGGCCGAACATTTCGGCTGACGCTCAAGATCCTGGCTGTTTCAGGGAGCCAATTGGAAAGAGGGCCGATATTTTTTGGGTAGGACCAGAGAATAGTGGTGAATAGTGGTTGACAGTTGTTCAATAGTGGTTGAAATCAGCTTCAACGTTACCTTTTGAGGAGTCCAATACTGGGTACCTACAAATACCTCAAAGATGATGATATTGACGCAGGAAAAAGAAGCCAGGACCCTGTTGATGGAGCCCAACTTTCGGGATAGAAACAAGCAGTCGCAGTCGTAGGAGATATTACTGGTGTATACCTATGAGATCCCAGTCGTAGGGACCTCCATGTTGTGGCCAAAAAGCACCTACACCGAATACTTGGTGTTTTCCGACCATCCAGCTGGGTATTTCGATGATGTAGGGCTGCCACTTGTCCCCGGCTGATGGTGTATTGAACAACCATCAGAAATGCTTTTTTGTTGGGGGGTGTTGCTGGGTTTGATGGGATTCAACAATCGAACATGATGAAACATGGTGGTTTCACTCTCAAAGCCATGGATTTTACCATCAAAAGCATGGATTTAAGCCAGAATTATGGATATGGACCGGAATTATATGGATGTGCCCGTTCATTTTAGCGGGGAAAATGAGGTTCTAAACCATTAAATTGCCGGGTACTCTATTTTCAGACACACCCACGTTGAGTCATACAAGTTGAAGGAAGTACAGTTGGAGTGCTATATTCTCACTGTTACATCCCAATGACTTTTGAAGCTTATCACTGTTGAAGTTGAATTCATACACAATATGTATATATATATATAGTGCAAATATATATATATATATATATATATTTGTACATAACCCAGAACTAAAGTAGGATCCTTGTGGGATATTTTAACACTAATTTGGGGATACCTTTGGATGCCATATTGGACCTGCGCAAAGCGTGACGCCCCAAGTGAAGCTTCAGCCTCTGCGCCGCTGGCAGGTCGTGTTTGCAAGAAGTGCGTTGATTGCTTTGATCACCACTGCATGTGGTTGAACAACTGCGTGCCCCGGTTGATCGAAGTCATCGAAGTCGGGAAGTCTTGCAGCCGGCTGGTAAATGGGGCGAAATCATCCCCGATGATGGATGATTTTTTATAGAAGTAGCTGGGAAAAGCATCGAACTAACTGCTGGAAGTTGCATCTATACAAGATTATACAAGTTTCATCGAACTAAATGTTGGATTTTCCATTGCCAGCTCTTTGATGATTGGAGGGCTACAGTATTTTTTTTTGCCACTCGTTGGGTTGAACACCTGGCGTATGGATCACTTTGGAGGTTGATACATATTGAATATGTTGATACCACCTGATTTTATTGGGCAGTATGTGCCAACCCATAGGAACCCTGTTCTCAACCCATACTAATTTCGATGACATTTTGGGTTTTGAACGTTGCTGAAATGGCTCTCACAGAATTGCCATTGCTGATGGTTTGCACTTTCCATATCTTTTGATCACGGAGATCTTGAGTAAGTAGGCACACACACACACATTTTGGAATATTTAAGATAGTTTTCCCCTCTTTCCTGGAATATCTATATCCACACATCTGGGCACCAGGATCCTTGTCAATTTGTGAGTCCTGCTCGACTCGTGAATCTTGACTGATGCCCTAAATTCCACGTTGAGTAGATGGCGAATAATCTCCTAAAGGTCTTATTTGTTTAGGGGGTACCTTTCCAGGGCATCCTTGGCCCTCCATGATATCCATTCATAACTATAAGCCATTAGAAGCCAACATTGATGATGATGACGATGACGACGGCGACGACGACGACGACGACGAGGAGGAGGAGGAGGAGGAGGATGATGATGATGATGGTGAGCAGGAGGAGGAGGACAGACCACAGACCCCCCACCACTCAACCATTAGTTTTCCCACAGCCCCAAAATGTCAGTTGTCCAATGGGAAATCGTTTTCCAACCCCATATTTTGTAAAGTCATGTGGCATGACATGTTCGGATGGCTCTCCCACTAGTTTTCCGTAGCATGCAAGATCAACTTTGCCGATGATACAGTAGGATTGCCATTATTTAAATCTCCATCCCACCGTGTCCCATGTGTTGTGATGCCTCTTCCATTGCGATGTTGGAGTCGGTCCAAGAAGAGGGTGCCCTGAAATCCAGTGATTTACAATCCCATTTTGCTACAGTAATTCTCATGGCAAAGAAACTGGGTGCACGCATTCTCCATTTGGACAAACCCAAATATCATATACAAAGTAGCTATATCCCCACTGCAATCGTGTAATTAATATCAATCTTTTATCGCCATCATATCCCACTTCTTTTTGTTAAGTCCAAAGGTTCCGACGCTAAATCCCTACCATTTCTTGACAGTTCGCAATTCCTGCTCTCAGATTGGTGGGGACAATTACCGCGCCTTCTTTGTGTCCATCAGTTCGGTGGCTGTGATGATAGGTGCGGGATCTCTTGTTTCAAGAGCGGTGGAGTGGGCGGCTTATGATGCTTGATGATGGTGAGGTATAAAGCAGGTAGCCCCAGAATGAGATGGTTACCCTCTGGTAATTTAACATAGCTATGGAACATCATCATCTTTAACAGGTAAATCATGTAAAGCAACTATAAATGGGCCATTTTCAATAGCAAACTGTTGATTTACCAGAGGGTAATACTAAAAATGGCCAAGATCTTGGTCCTTTTTGGGTCTGTTTGTTGACCCATACATAGCCATGTGGGCCCATATTTTTGTTTGTGGAGTAAACACAGCAAGATCGGTGGTGTAGAGGAACAACCCCAAGATACACGGATTTTTTACATTTTCCGGATGAGATATTGTTTGTTTCTTTTTTAATAGCTAGTCTTCAAGCTTTCTCAGCTTTCTCAGCTTTTAGATATCCAACTTTTCTATCTACTAGGTTTGTTATATGTATATATATATGATATATGCAAACTGGGGAGAACCGAAGAAAAATATGGGATTGTTTAGATCCGGATGAGACCACGCTGGAGTACCAGAAATATCATTGGGATAGTGGTACTGTGGAACCAAAGATTAGACCATGTACGATACCCTCCGGCAAGCATGGCTTTCTGGGACATTCCCTACTTCAGTATAAGATATTCCGGGGAGATGGGGAGTTTTCCAGCAAGCCACGGAGCTTCCCAGACACCATCCTGAAATGGCAAACGCTTTGAATCTCGTTGAAAGATGAAGATATGATGGATGTTATGGATGTTATGACGAAGCCAGCTGGGACAAATGAGGAGCTCCTTAAAAGGCTTTGTCCATGATTATTGAGTTTTGTTTGGGTTCCTCCCAGTTTTTGGCAAGCCTAGTTTTGTACAGTAAGTCCAAGTAAGCACAGGTTGACATGTTCTTGTAGGACTTGTCCTGTATTCTTTTTTAGCCATGCGGGCTTGTCAGTCAGGAATAAGGCACTTCATGGCGTAAAAATGCGGGGAGCATGAGGTTTCAAACCCATTCAAACTGAGGTGGCCTCCATTTGAAGATCACCACTGCGACCTGCAGATGGCTGAAGTATCCTAATTGTTTGTAGGTTTTGTGGTACTTCTGAGCCGTAGGCAAATATGACACATCTGGACTTTGTGATTCTTGGATGCTATTTGTCCAAAGGTACGACTGAGCCCAAAAAATTCTCCAGATCTTGACAGATACGAAGTTTGGACGTAATACCCCCTGCAGAGCTGAAGTGACTTTCTCTTGGCACGATCTCTGAGATGGTTGGACTGCAAAAGAAACACACACACACACATACACACACATATATATATAATATATATATATAATATATATATAATATATATATAATATATAATATATATATAATATATATATATAATATATATATATATATATGTATATCATTTATACATAGATATACACATAAGGTTGGATCAATACATATGGGGATGGGTCAAAACCTTGTACCCCTGGTAAATGGATGTCCATAGCCCCACCTGGGAGGCATAGTGCTGGGCACGATCCTGTGCCTCGGTGGGAAATCATATCGGGTGAACATAGGAACTCAATGGGAACTGTTATTGGAATAATCTTAGGTTCCAATCATATTATCATAAGATTATTGGATAATCTATAATTATTGGAACTGTTATTGGAATAATCCAATGCGAATAAGATCCCAATCATATTCCCAATAATTATAGATTATCCAATAATATTATGATAATATGATTGGAACCTAAGATTATTCCAATGATTATAGATTATCTGGTTGGTGGTTTGGAACATGAATGGATTTTTATTTTCCATTTCATATATGGGATGTCATCTTTCCCATTGACGAACTCCATCATTTTTCAGAGGGGTAGGGCGAAAAACCACCAACCAGATATGATAAATACCTGTGTCGGAAAGGGGGAAATCATTGGGAGAAGCTAAAAAAATAATAGGAACTCTTGCGAGAACGAACTCCGATCGCTGGGCGGGGTGATCATTCCCATTCTGATCCCAACTTAAACTGAAGCCAGATGATTCCCTGACCACCCACTAAATGCCATTAAATGCCATTTATATATCTATATATTTAATTTAGCACCCAACATCTCTTATAATGCCATTAAAATCCATTAAGTACTATATATATATATATCTAATTTATAACCCAATATCTCTTATAATTAGGGGCTGATAATCCAACTACAAGTCTCCTGGCAGCCCTAGTATGACCCAGCATGGCTTGGACAGAGCGGCTGCAGAGGCACTTGGCTCTCCCCTAGCCCAATAAAGACTCCGCCAAGCGAGTGGTAGATTGTACAAGGTGGTGCCCCAGTTCGTTAGCTAAGTTGGTGAACATAACTCCCATAACTATGGTTTATGGCAGATATAACTATACTTAATGGGGTTTATAAACCAGCTTATAACTGGGGGGCACCATCCTGTAGGTTTCTTTTGATTTTTGTTATAATCAAAAGGGTCTAAGGATCAGCTTTTTGCCGGATGTCTAGTGACTTGGTCAATTCCCAAAATGCCTCGCATTTTCAGTGCACATAGTAACCCCCCAAAAGACAGACCAGTTTAATGGGATTTTCCTTTTCTGTCTTGGGGATGACAATATATACATCTATTTACTAGCCATGAAAGCCATGTTTTTCAGCCCATTGAGATGGGCATATACAGGATGGCGCCCCCCAGTTATAAGTTGGTTTATAAACCCCATTAAGTATAGTTATATCTGCCATAAACCATAGTTATGGGAGTTATAAACCAACTTAGCTAACTATGGGGCACCACCTTGTACAAATGACATCACATGCCCCCAACTCAGCGTATCGTCCCACAAAAGTATGCCCAGAGCGACTGGTCGCAGCGAGGTATCAAATTATTGACTTAGCAACCAACGAGGCCGGTGCACTGGTGCCAAAGGTGGCTTGTGAAAAATGGGGGGAACTCAGCATTTTTTTTGTTGGTTTTGAGTTTTGCATTAGCCTCTGGTAAACGTTTACAAAAAACTAATGGGACCCTCCACCATGCTATTAACAGGTAAATCCACTATTTCAATAGGCATTTTCCAGTTCGCAAAGCGTTAGTCATTACCAGAGGGTATTTCAACTCATGGTGATGTCAATGGATATAATTTTTCTAAGTGATGGCTGCTTGATGATTTTTCGGGGGCTTATATATTGCCAGGAACCAACTATATCTGGTGGATTTCCCACTATGGAACAATACAGTGCTCAGAACATCTTGCAGACTCAGCCATTTGGAATGAACCATTTTCTGGTTGGTGGTTTGGAACATGAATTTTATTTTTCCATATATTGGGAATAATCATCCCAACTGACTTTCATATTTTTCAGGGGTTGAAACCACCAACCAGTTTTTATGTTCACTTCGATTTTGGTCGGACAAACCTTGCTTCAACTTTTGTCCATGAGCTTGAACTCCAATGGTCGCCACTGTCGTTGGTCTTGAATCATCCAGAATTATCTACAGTAATGGTTTCTGTGTGAAATCATTTCGTCAATCCCTTTTGACAACAAAACGTGGCAAATGAATTCACCATCTTCTAAAATCTTCCAAAAGGAGTTGCCACACCAAAACAGGGATAGACCAGCACCAAATTAAGAAAAACTAGTTGGTTGTGAATAACACAGAAAAACCTTAGATAAAATTCACAAAATAGGGATACACATTAATTTATTTTCCATATACTCAGTCAACACCCTGGTCAACACCTGTACTTCCGTAGTTCACATCCCACAACTATTGCGCAACCTTGGTGGGGTTGTCTGAAAACAGCTCGGATACCCCAAATTGAAATGGTTTATCACCGTTTTTCCCTGTTAAGATCGCCCTTTGTGGGGTATCCGATTGTCAGACACAATATCCCATATGACTGGTTTACTGTTACTATTATTCGTATTATGTTTATTGCTATTACCATTCTTTACTATTTCAACTAATTTCAACATCATTTGTTGATTAATTGCTATGGTAATACTAGACATAGTAGTTTTGGGGTGCTAAAAATTGTTATCATTATTTCTATCATCATTGTGACTATCATACAATTGTAATATAGTAGTTAATTAACTGTCATTGTAATGATAGCACTTAGTTAATGGTAATATAGTAATCATAATAGTAATGATCATTAGTCATTAGTATTAATCAATAATATAGATTCTTATTAATCATTAGTATTAATCAATAATATAGTTCTAACTAATCAATAATACTAATGATTAGTATTAATCAACTAATGCCCATTGTTACTGTTCTTACTCCTACTGTTCCTATGTTATTCTTGGTACATCTTGGAATTTGTCCTGACCTCCAGGGCTTTGTCCTGCGACTGGAGGCGGGGATATCACTGAGATATCAGTGGCATATATCACTTCTATAACCAACGAAACATTGGGATTTTTGGGAGGGGAGCGGAGAAATATATATATATATACCTGATGACAATATACTGTATGGAGATTCAGTATCAGTGTTTATGGTTTTTGGTCATACAATGTTTATGTATCCCTTCTAACCATGAAAAAAAAGGGGAAGCAAGAAATGGTCGTTTTCATCGCAAAATGGACTGGTGCTCCAACCGTATCTGTACCACTACATAATTGTCAGCAAATGTGTGGAAACGGACTGGTGACTGGTGAATGGTTGGTATCAATGAGTTGAACGTTGAGCATTTATAACTACCCATTTAACATAGCTATTGAAAATGGTCATTTATAGTTGATTTTCCCATTAAAAATGGTGATTTTCCATAGTTATGTTAGTTTACCAGAGGGTAATTGTTATTAGTTGTTGTTATCAATGGGTTCAACTGATTATTCAACGGTTCAATTAACAATGGTTGTTATCAATTAACAGTGGTGTGATTTCAAGTGGTTATAACTGTTGTTGATTATTAATGTTATAACTAACTGTTGTTATCAATGGTTGTTATCAATGGTTATTAATGTTATAACTAACTGTTGTTATCAACTGGTTATAACGGCTGTTGTTATCAACTACTTGAATTTCAGCCATCTTGAAGAATCAACTCATCCATACCCATCACATCCCAGCCAGGATTTGGATGGCAACTTGGGTTGCGCGAATCTTCTCCTAATGTTTTTGCTGGTTACATGTCTCATATTTTAGATCCGGTTACATGGTTAGTCCGATTATCTTTAAGAGAATGCATGAGGAGTTACAAATATTCTCATTAGTTTATACAAATGAAGCTTACAGTCGCATGGGACATACAATTGTATTTTGTGATCATAACTTAGAATAGTTATATGTAACAATACACCTAAAACATGCACACCTAGGTTCATTGAAAGGTGACTTCACCATTGAAATTATAATTGCAACTAGGAATCACTCATCAAAAGCTGCTGTATTTATTCAATAGTCCACAATCACTAATCCCATTTATTTATTATTTTAACAAGTGAAAAAAATCAATCAATGATTCCCCCAGAAAATCAGTAATCAATAACCAATTATCATCAACAATCGCCCAATGATTGTTGATGGTAGTTGGTAGCAATCAAACAATAACCAATAATCAACAATCAACAACAATTAACAATCATTCACTGAATCACAAAATCAATTATTGGTTAACCAAATCAATAATCAATAGTCAAATAGTAGGTCATTTGATCAATAGTCAAATAGTTGGTTAACCAAATCAATCATCAATACCCAAATAATAATAACAATCAAACAATAGTCGTGGCTGAATTAACTTTGGTTTATGGTAGATATAACGAACTAGTATTCAGGGGGGTATGTCATGGTTTATAAACTATTACCATAGTTATTTTCATAGAAATTTCCATCAGATGAGGTATTTTCCATAAAAAAATTTGAGAATTGATGGTAGATATATCCATACTATTCCTATGGTTTATAAACCAACAAACGTTTAACTAACCAACGTTTCACATCACTGGGGGGCCCAATCCTGTCGTTATCTGCCATCGCAAGCGTCGCGAGGCCTCGGTGATTCACCAAGATTTGACCAAAGAGGCCTTCCTGGTGTTCGGCGGCCCAGTTGCGGCTAGATGGTGATGGTGGATATAAGTGGGTTTGGTTAATAACCAGACATACATACATATATATATATATATACATAACAAACATATATATATATATATAACTATATATATATAACTATATATATATATAACTATATATATATAACTATATATATATAACTATATATATAACTAT
>Ga0126342_10019748_pt1 | contig 11413 bp, 10 predicted proteins | sample Cyp1metagenome_FD_92528 | JGI IMG/M metagenome (GOLD analysis project Ga0126342, IMG submission 92528) | Coral microbial communities from Lord Howe Island, Old Settlement Bay, Australia - Cyphastrea 1 metagenome | ecosystem: Host-associated > Invertebrates > Cnidaria > Coral ... | reverse complement strand
TTTGGTATAAGAATTTATCCGTATCATATCACCAGATTAGACCCTTATTTTCTGCATTTGGCTGGTGCTCATTTTGTGCCCCTGGCTTGTGCTCACTGTTACTGCCCCGGGGGTAGATCAAAACAATATTGAACAAAAACATAACAACCTCCCAACCAACCTCCAACCTCTCTTGTCCTAGTTTCCCCCTTTCACCGTTTTTTTCTGGGGGACCTCAAAAATGTAATTAATGTAATTTCTGATTTTACATGTTTGAGGTCCTCCCCAACCAACGTGGTGGTGATATGTTTGTATCTTCATTGCCTCCCAAGAATCGGTCATAGAGGAAATGCATGGAAAATCAATGAAAATCGGGTAAGCGCGGGAAAGCCTCTTGAATGTGCGACAAGAATCAAGGGTCAGCTACGGTCAGCTTTTGAACCTGGGAGATCCTGGGGTTGGACTTGTACGACCTGCTGCGAGGCAAATGAGATTGTGCAAACCTCCATGTCGCTGGACTGCCAGGGGAAGAAGGGCAACGTGGGCTTCAAAGTGGTCACCGCCTTGGGATGCACTTCTTTAAAGCCTTGAACAAATCAGGAGCCTCCAGGAGCCTCCAGGTTCTAAGATGTTTTTTTTCGTATAGCAGTATAGTTAAGTGATGTTAAGTGCGTGAGCCTTCAGTTTGAAGACCCATTCAAATGATGTGCTTGACAGGTCACCCGGGCTGTCAGCAAGCTGGCGGAAACAATCGAAGAAGAGGAGGATGATCCTTCCGCCCAGGCGACAGCAGAGGTCAATTTCTGTTAAGTACAGAATGTACAGACACTGCTCGGAAACGCTTTGATCATTTTTGATATATATATATATATGTATGTATATGTATATGTATACATATATATATAATTACATATATATACATACATATTTATCATATTTGCCTGAGGTTAGTAACGGTTAGCACTTGTAACATCTTGTAACTCTTACAGATCTCTACTATTCTCTACTCGTATCTACTCGTCGACTACTGATGAGTAAACCCAATGATATGGCTCACTATACCCGCTATAGCAGTCTTGCTGTTTGCGGAGTTCTTTCGGCTGAGCCCCTTCAGCCCAGCTCCCACAATTTCTGACCGGCATGGCTAACCTCGTGCGTTGCGGTTTAGTGGCGCTTGCAGCTGTGTCACTGCAAGGCCAATCGGGCAGCCATCCATCATGTTGTTTCCTGAGGTGTTCTGGTTGATGTTTTGAAGTTTCAAGTACATTTCCATCATATTTCGCGACTACCTGGGATGGTTGTTCCCCATAGCTACGGTTTGGGGGTTGAAATCAGCAGGATGCAGTGACGATTCTCCAAGCCCACGGCCACCAGAAACGACTTCGGTCACACTGCGAAATGGTGTGAAAATGCCTATGCTGGCAGCAGGCCAGGCCAGAGACTAGAGATTGTACAATGCGGGTTCGTCTGCAAAAAGGAAATGCCCCAAAAAAATACAATTTTAATGAGGAACTTGATAGTTGATCATAATTATCAATTTTGGGGTGTAATGCACAGCCACCAATTACCGTGCGTCTGGAGAGATAATGAGAAAGTCTCGCTTTCCAAGGTACTTGGCAGTACAACGACTCGGTTGCAGAAGAGACACTGATTGCGGCTGTGCATGCTGGTTTCGTGCACATTGATACAGCCTATGACTATCACAACCAGGCCTGCTGCTTGCTCAGTATGTGGTGAGTATGCCCAAATTTGTTGGAATGCAATGGATTGAGCGCAAAGCTGCCAGGTTGGTGTTGGAAGAGGCATCCAGAAATCCGGAAAACCCAGGGACTCTCTGTTCATCACTAGCAAGGTTACTTGCACTATGCACAGTTCATCGCCAATTTGAGACGCCTCCAGGATCCGCAGGTCATGTGGCTTTTGTTGTTTGGTCTTCATGGATCTTATTGGTTTCTCCCAAATGCGGAAGACCACAAAACAAAAACAATGCCCATTTTATCCCATCTTCATGGGGAAGATGTATCAACCATGGGATGTAACGGAATTACCATCATTTTCACACAAGACCTGATGGTTGTCTCCCCTCTCTAAAGACCTCCAGCAAAACGCTCAGGTCCCTGGGTGCGGGCTTCAGAACACCACGGCCAAGACTGTGGAGCAGTGCAAGACTGAAACCGACGACAAGATCGCATTGGATTTGCAGCAGCTCAATCTATCCTACCTTGATATGGTCAAGGCCTTACTTGCTGGCTCCTGTGATGGGTGCGCATGGATGCCAATGGCACCCAATGGCATATAAGTAGAATGTTCCTGGGTGAGATACCCTCTCACTCAAGCAAGCATGCACTCTGTGCTGAAGGCTGTCCCCAATCCTGCCTGCCTGGAATGTTCTAATGACATCCAAAATAATGAATGGCAATAAATTTCAATCAGCGAAGAGACAGTCCCAGCTGATTTCACGTAAATCGACTTTGAGATCAGGGTTGCTCATTGCAACGTGTCCCTCGCTTTCTACAAAAACGAGGGGGTAGCCACTATGGACAATGAACGTCAAGATCTGCACGAGAGATTCTGATGCGGGTATTCACACGAGATGAATATAGAACATTATATTAGATATTATATGTAGGTCTGTAGGTTTCCGCCGACGTTCTGAAGATTCGGCTTAGCTTGGTTGTATGCTGCCTCCTTCCACTGTGACATCCGCACGTGGCCGTCCGCCTGCCTCTGCTTTGCTGACTTTGGTTCGCCATTGGCTGTTTGAGCACATCCATGACTTCAGCTTTGTTTTGCAAACCTTCAGAGCTTCAAATTGAATGTCGCACCAACAATTGGATGCTCTGAAGTGGTCACCGAGTTTATTTGCGGTGTTTTGCCAACTGGCCTCAACCGGGTGTTTTTTTCCCCCCCTTTTTGTTGCATTGGTCAGCCATTGCAACGTGCGGATTGACTCGCGCACGCGCGTACAGCTACCACCCGGTTTCATGGGCGATTTTGGCTATGTTGCTGCCGAGATTTTGCGTAGCCAAGGGGCTACTCACCCTACGACTGGACCGTTAATCTCATGGGTCCTTCGTGGATTTAATCGAGAACGTGAATGAAGACGGGGTGCATCCATCTAAGTGCTGCGGGCCTGTAGGTTTCCTAAAATTGGGGTACCCCCAAATCATCCAATAATCTGGCAGAATAATTAAACCATTTTAGTATTGAAACCCATGGTCTTTGGGTATCCCCCATATAACAACACAGCTCTTCAGAGCTGAGGTGTTGGTGCACTTTCCACCATGCCCTGGAGATGATGGAAGCGCGGAGAGTCCATCGGAATGTTCGTGCTATGGTCCCAAGAACGGCTGCAGCCACCCGCAGTCCTGTGACATGATCAAGGCACAGTGGAGTGACTTGGCATGGTGCTGGCCTTTTGTTTAGCATGAATATCATGTTGAGACACTGGGGGGAAAAAACCATTCATATCCATTCATATCCATTCATTCATTGTATTTCATTGTATTTCATTGTATTTCTCTTCTAAGTTGTCAAAGCTGTGGCAGAGTGTGCTCAAAACAGGCCAGCACACAGGCTCCAATTTGCCAAATCAAGCCTTCGCACCCCAGCCCGCACCACTGTGGATTCACTGGGCCCTGAGGTGTCCTCACGGATGCCTACAAGAAGAAACAAATTCGTGCCATTGGTGTGTCCAACTACTGCAGTGCCTGCTTGGAGTGCCTGACTGGCAGCGAAGTCTTTCCAATGATAAACCAGGTGCAGCTGCACGTGGGGATGGGACACTTGGATTTGGTCCGAGAATGCCCAGCCATTGTCACCATTGTCACCATGGACATGTCTCAAAATTGGGAACCCCAAAATCCCATGGCGTTTGGTATAACATGGTATAACAACATCATTACTTTCCCCACACAGGAGAGATAAGTTTGGACGTCCGGCTATCTCGCATCTCGAAACGGTTGGGGGTGAAGCTTAGTGCACCTTCCACCTGAATCTGTGAGCCCATGAGGATCGGATCCGGAAGGATTTCGAACATTTGCCGAGAAACACGAGATCAAGCTGCAGGCATGGTGGACACATGGATGAACCAGAGCCACTGAGCCGCTTTGACCATGCGCATGGATCAGCACATATCAGCACTCAACACTTGCTGCTTGTAGGCCTACAGTCCCTTTGGCAGCGGCGGTCATGGTTCCGAGCAAATTTTGAAAGGCATTTTTGATAGAAGTTGTATGAATCCAATTCGGAGGTTGTGATATCGTGCAGTTTCCCTGCTGAGCTGCATGTTGAAGATTACATCTGGGCGAGGCAACCTCACCACATCCATTGGAAAGGCTCATGGGAAGTCCGCTGCACAGGCCCCACATTGCAGCTGAAGGGTTGAGCGGGTTGGGTAAGCGCTGTCAAGCTGCCTGTATTTTCCTCCGTGGCTGCAGGTGGCTTTGAAGTGGATCGTGTCCCACAACGTCTCGGTGGCAACCAAATCCTCAAATCCAGCTCATTTGAAGGCCAAGCTAAGTAAAGGAGGAGATGTGGCACATATTGTGTGATTTGTGTGGTTGGGAGCGCATCTTTTGATCGCTCTTTTATTGGGGTGGGAAGGGTTGAAGCACAGAGGCTAACGCGGACATTTTCGACTTTACGCTCAGCGATACGGAAATGGACAGCCTCGACAAGGCAACTTTTGCATCAGAGGACTGGGACGCGACACATGACAGGATTGGTTTTTGGTTAGGCCAGCTGGGGGTTCATTGTCGCGTCGTGGCGGCAGGACACTCCGTCCTTCCTTTGCACGGATTCCAATCCCAGCGCATCACAGGCTAAGCTCTTAGCAAAGGAGGTACCAGGAGTTCATTCAGTTTAGTGTTTGCATATCCTGCAGGACTTCGTGCGTAACAGCTCCCGGGCATTCCGTGCAATTCTTTTTGTTTGAAGGTGCAGCTGAAGAGCGAGATGAGCGTAGTGGTCTGAGCTTAGAAAACTCAGGATGGTGATGAGGGATGTACATAGGCTGATAGCATCACCAAGTATACGGACCGTGTGCTTGACGCGGCAGCTTCACTTGGCCGTTTGCTTTCAGTTTCAAATCACTTGCTATACCTGAAGGCTAGAGCGGCTAGAGAGATCAAACAAGTTCCACTGATTTCCACTGGTTCTTGGGGCTGCCTGCTCTTTGGATCGGCTGAATGTGACTTACTGGTCACATGGGGGTGCTTGGGGCATCGTCGCACTGCAGCCTGGCTCCAAATCCGTAGGACAAGGTTCCGAGCGTTTCAACTAAGACGCAATGGTGTGGGCCAGTCCAGAGATAGACTTGTGCAAGAAGGCGGCAATGTGGGGTAGCTACGGGTAGCAAATTAAGTAAGGTGGTATTGTTGAAGCATTCCATTTGCAAGTGTGAGACAAGCAGCTGATGCTCCAACTTTCAAGCAACTTGTGGCATCATTTTGATTCATGTTGTTTCATTTTGATGCTTCGATGTGGCACCAAATGGTGCAGGTCTTTACAGCCGACAGCTTTCTCATTCGCAACCCCGCCGAGTTCAAGAACAACTCCTTTAAGAGTCCAAGTCCAACCAACTTGGAGAGGCCCTGCAATTCCGACGTTGTCCAGAACTGTCGCAGCCCGCCCTAGCTTCGGAGCGTCAGGACATGCTGGCGAGGAGTCAATCTTGGAGGCTTGGATCTTTGCATTTTGAGACTGAGAAATGGGAAGCAGTTCGTAGATGTTCATAGTCATAGTCATGCTGTAGTAAACATAGTATGCCGTAGCCATAGTGTAGGCAGATTGATGATTGAAGCATTCAATCAGGTTGGCTAGTGCTGGAGAAGTGGATGGCACCAGACCTCTTCGCTCTTGTTCCATCAGTGGCCTAAGCTGAATTCGGGCATTTGGATTGTATGCAGCTGTTTCTGTAAACAACTTATCGTGCACCTCTCTCTCTCTATCTCTCTCTTCATCGTGCACCATTGTGGATAATTACCGAAGCAAGGCTGATGACGAGCGATCCTTGTTGGCCGAAGGAGGTAGCGAAGCACGTCATGCCCTCGGCCAGACGTAACTCATCAACAGCCAACGGACGCTGATTGCAGAGATCCAAGGAGATGCTGTGGCCAAATTCCGCGAGACCTTCATCACTCAAGAGGCAACTTCGCCGCAGAGGTCTGTCCTTTGTTCCTCAAAGATCAGTGCTATGATTCCAAGTCCTGGAAGGGTTGTAATTAGTTCAGACATGTTAAGACTAGTTGCGACTCTCTCTCTCTCTCTATATATATATATTTATAATATATAGTATAATTTCAATTAATTTCAACATTTTACACTATCTTGCAATTCATTGGGGGCTTTGGGGGGTCCTGAACTTAAAAGATGTTTCAAGAGGGTCCAAGTTGAGGCTGGAAGTAGCGGATCCTGAAGGTTTGCGTAGCTAATGGCTAATGCCTATTCCAAGATGTCAAACGTGCCCGGAAAAATAGTGTAAACTGATCGGTTCAACAGTTCAAACGTTTATTTGCTGCAACTATGGTCTACATGTGACGGGGAGTTTGTTTGTCCGTTGCTGCCAATGTGGGAGAAAATGACAAGCTCTCAGGCTCTCAGGACCTTGGGTTTTTGTAGTCTCATTTTGGGTGTTTTGCCGAATGAATTGAGGACCTTCACTGGCTTAGACATGAAGGAGGAATTGATGCCGTGCGTTTACCCGTTGGTTTCTGGTGCTTGGACGAGTTTGCCGCATCGACCCCAATGATGTCAACCCAACGCTATGTTGACGCAGTGTGCCAGTCCCAGCTTTGCCGAGCCATGCAATGACTGTTCAAAAAGCGGGGCAGCACAAGAGTTCAAAAAACAACCAGTACAGTATCAACTACCAAAGATTATGACTAAGCGTTGTATCATGTTTGAGCCGTAGTCGCCAGAACAAGTTGACAAATGCCGGATTTTGCTGCATAAGAATCACTCCGCTCCAGGTTTGACTGGGCAGAGAAGTATGGCCTGAAGGTCCTACTTGAACTGCATGGCTTAGTGGGGTCCCAAAACGGAGAACATCATAGTGGTGACAGTGGCCAGTTGGCTTGGTTACAACCTGCCAACCGCGAGAAGCTTTCTTGCAATATCACTGTGAAGGAATGACTGCACCGTCTTGAGTCTCGCCATGTCTCGCGTGCCGACCTCTTGAAGTGTGCGCCTGCCAAGGAGAAACCTTAAGGTGATTCGCGCATGTGCTCAGCGATGGGGCTCCCGAGAGTCCTTGCTGGGATTTGGCTTGGGAAATGAGGTACCCTGCTGAAACAGTATCATTATTTCCACAGCACTTGCGAAATCTAGAAACCAGCACCGGCACGTGTTGGAAACGGATGCATGTTGCATTCTGACTGACGTGTCGCTGAGAAGATTTGACCGTGTTGCTGGTTCCCGAGCCGCTGATCAGAGGGAACCACGGGGTAGGAGATTTCGGAGATTTCGGCCATCTGAGGTAGGTGAAAAGGAACCAACATGGCTTGACCAACTGGCAACTGGGCCTGTTTAGTCATTGGTCAATCAGGCAGGGGAGGCATTTATGGGAAGCACTGGCATGGAGCCCAACGGTGCTGCTGAGGTGGCATTCCTGAATCTGGGATATTTTGATGCAACCCGTTTCTATTGGGATCCTTGGGCACAAAAAAAATCAACTGCAAGTTTGTTTTTAGATGTTCGCTGCAACCCTGACGTTGCGCCGCGTCTGACTTCAGGTGGATATGAAGATAAAGTTGAGGTTATTAGCCCAACCAGCATATTGTTCATAGGGGGTGGCGAATTGTGATCCCTCATGAAGATAAAGTTGATGTCATCATTACCCCAGTCAACATATTGTTCAGAGGGGAAGGCGAATTTTAATGCGATGATTATGATGATCATGATGTGATGATGTGATGATGATGATGATGATGATGATGATGATGATGTTGATGATGATGATGATGGTGATGATGATGATGATGTTGATGATGATGATGATGATGATCAGGATCAGGATCAGGATCAGGATCATGATCATGATCATGATGATGATCATGACGATTGTAAGTGTGGAGCAACGTCCGGGTTGGGGCGAAGATGTTTTAAGTGCTTGCATTCTTCTGCCAGTAGATCACCCACATGCCCGTCTTTAGCCACTGAGGCTTCTGTTGCTCAATTCTATGCAGATGCTGCAACAATTGTCCAGAAGCATTTGCATCCAGAAGCAATTCTTGCACCTTTGCTCAAAAAAAGGTTGCCTCTTCTTGCTTTTTGGCTCACATGTTCATAAATGTTCATAATTACCAGATGCCACGTTCTTTCTGAACGGCACGCAAGGGAATGCATGGCTTTTGAGAGCATACTTAGGTCCTGGACACATGCTGGGACATGGAACGTTGGACGATGGAAGCTTTGCGAGATGCACTTGGTCGGCATGCAGACGATGGGGGGTCAGCAAATTCTGGACCATGACCATCATGAAACCTATTGTGAACGTTGAGCATTTCATGCAGTGTTTGCAGCGAGGTTCCTGGAAACATTTGGCTGGATTACCACCACTATCAATGCATGGGTAACGAAGCTGGCAACGTGCAAGAGCATTGCCAGGCCTTTGTGCAAGTTGACTTGGTACCACTTGAGTGTCAGTCACAGTTGAATTGCTCTCCGGCAGTCCTCATGGCAACAAGTCCGTTAAAGGTAAGTCGGAACACACATGAAATGATTGAAATATTATTGAAATAGGAGACATCCACAAACAGTAGAGAATTGATGGGAATTGTAGTCATGTGAGATCACCAGCTTGTATTTGGTATTTGAAAATCAAGACTTGGAGGCCGTCGAATTTGAAGGGCTGCTGACGGAAAAGATGCAGTCTCTTCCCGTGTATCTCGGCAGTGTTGGTACAATTGTTGGATCAGCATTTAATATATTCAATTAACCCATATCAACCCCTTCCCCCTAACATAAGATGCGAATATAAGATAATATAAGATGCCCTTAGAAACCCATAGTTTTAGAGTTTGGTACTAGCCTTATTCATTTTCGGGGCCGGTTACCGGAGGTGCAGATCTGTAAATGTCATTAAATGTCTGGCTGTAGGGCCAAACGGTGGAAGCCCCAGCCAAATAGAGCCAACCCCCAATAGGTAGAAAAGTTGGAAACTTGATGAAACTTGAATGTTTTATGGCCAAAACATGCTGATCCATCAGAAATATATAGAAATATCATACCATCCTGGAAAGCCGTTCCTATCTTTTTTGGGACCCCTTTTTAATCATCAGTTGTCAAAAGACGCCTCGCTCTCCTCAGGATCATCGGCGAGTTCTCCTTGGCCTTGCCGCCGAGTGCTGAGGGCTATGGAGATGGCACTGCTTGGCCCAAACAGTTTTTCCAACGACAGGCCAGCCTTGCTGAGAAACACGTAGCACAGCTGCAGCAGCTGCATTATGCTGCGTTGCTCAAACATGGTGTCATTTTATGTCCGGTTATCATGTATGTAATATACGTATATATATATACATATACTAATAATTGTTAACGAGATTTAATGAGCGTGTACTTCATTTAATGATGATAATGATGCATTCATACCTGCTAGATGATCTGGCCATATCCAGCGATTGTGTCTTTTAAAGGCAATATTACCTGGGATGATGAGATCATATTGGCGTTCATATGATTCGTAGATCTCAATATCTTTTGGGCTTGTTTGGAAGGACCAGTCTTTCCTTTTGTTTCTGTAATTAATTCCTGGGCCCAGTGGTCACCAACGATCCGATTCTTCTTGGGGTCCACTTGGACCTCTGAGGCATCGGCATGGTTCTTCTGGAATTACAAAATCGCACGTGAAGGATGGCCGCATTGGAGCAACTTGGTACAGAACATTCACGGCACCAGCGAATAGATTCTTACTGATTCAGACGGATTCGCTGGTTGAAGAATTGTTGAGTGTGTTTTGGTCCACTGATTTGTATTGCTGCATCGTGTATCGCGCTTGTACTCCGATTTGTGTTGTTTGCACCCCCTTTGTGGTCCGGAAGATGAAGATGATGTGCACTTGTTGTCTCTCAGGCTACCGGGAGTCAGTCGAGCGCGGCTGGATAGAGCCAAAGCTGTTTGGAACGCTCGGCTACAGCTAAGCAAGACCTTAGCAAGTGCATAGCCCGATGACCCACGCAGACAGCACCCTCCCTGTCGTCGCCAACATGCAAGTTTACAACGCAAGAGGCTGAATGTTGAGGTTGCCAGCACCAGATGCCACATTTCTGAGCATCTCTGATCATTTCTTCCCAAACTATGCGGAAAAAATATGAAAAAATGCTACAGCTTCTTGCATGCTTGGCAATGGGACCTTTTGCCCTTGAGCTGTGCCTGTCGGCGCGGCCTATGTGGCACTGGAACCACGAAGGGATAGATTCTGTAAGTGGTGCTGGAGCGGTGATCTTCGGAGTAGCGAGGAAATAGGGCTTCTGTGCTACCATAATGTGTGAGATGATAGGAAGCGGACAGTATATATGGCGTTTTGTATTGTTTTGTTATTATGTAATATGTCGTGTTATTTGATGTTATTTAATTATTTGTTAGTGTGTGCGATATCAGTTTCCAAAACTTTCTGAGAATCCCTCCTCCTATTGTCTTTTGCTTGTCAAATGCCCTATGAGTTCGGCGAAGCCCACATCAAGGGTGTGTAGCCAGGCAGCAGCCAGAATCATCCAGAATCAATAGTCATACTTCGAGTGGCCTTTGCCACGTGAATAATTCGCTAGAGACCCTTGCACCCGCAAAGACGCCCAGAAATTGCTGAGGCAAAAGAGAACTTTCCCATAACTTTCCCCGTGTTTGATTGAACACTTACCATCACTTACCCAGATTTGAACTAGTGCGTTAATAATGTTGATGCAGTGCGGCTCATGCAGAATGTTTGATTTGGGCGGCTTGTCGCAAACCAATCCTTGGGGCACAAGCTAGCAGACACCTTTTCTGTTTCTGTTGAAGTTGCAGCTGAGTTGCTGTTCATTCTACAAAATGCTGCAGAGAGGGGTTTGGCCAGGTTCAATGCAAACACCTTCATTAACTTCTTTGGTCCAGCTTATCCCTCCCGTGCAATTCTACTGTGATTCAAGCCAGCCCCAATAGCCGGTGCCCTCAATTGCATTTGAAAGCCACAGCAGCTGGTTATCGTGCACGTTTGGAATTCCTTGAAAAGGGATCGTTGTACAGGTTTTGTTGCATTGTGCAGCAGCCATCTCGTTTGTTTAAGCTGGCATCGTTGCACATGTCCAGCCGTAGGCTGAATCTAGCTGTTCGCACGACAAGCGCATCATGCGCTCCAGCCTTGTCTTTCCCCTTGAACAACGTTGAAGGCAACGCAGGTTGAGTTGAGACTAAGAGACTAAGACAGGATAGACAACGCTGCTTTCCGTAGCAGGACTTG
>Ga0126342_10019747_pt1 | contig 11413 bp, 12 predicted proteins | sample Cyp1metagenome_FD_92528 | JGI IMG/M metagenome (GOLD analysis project Ga0126342, IMG submission 92528) | Coral microbial communities from Lord Howe Island, Old Settlement Bay, Australia - Cyphastrea 1 metagenome | ecosystem: Host-associated > Invertebrates > Cnidaria > Coral ... | reverse complement strand
GCAGCCAGAGCCGAGAAGAGAGAAACAGACACCTGTGCAGCTTGATTCCTTCCGATTCACATGAAACATTTTTTCAACCATTTGATGATTTACATATTCATGGTGTCTACCTGATCCTTTTTTGGTTTTGGTATAAGAATTTATCTGTATCATATCACCAGATTAGACCCTTATTTTCTGCATTTGGCTGGTGCTCATTTTGTGCCCCTGGCTTGTGCTCACTGTTGCTGCCCCGGGGGTAGATCAAAGGAATACCCATCAACCAACCAGGACGGTGAGACTGGGTAGCTTTTTCAATGCTGGTCAGATGTGAGGCCCGGAGGAGGTAAACCACTGGAGGTTCATCCGAACCAATATAAAAAAAAACGTAAACAGTATGGTTAGTTGGCCCATTGCTCATGGGCTCACCCGACATGCAAAATTTATTTGCGAACCGAGGGATGATCCTCCAAGCTAAGGCATTTCATCGTGCAGTGTTTGATGGGCGCCCGGACTGTTTGAAGGAGCTGGTCAGATGGGCTCAGAATCACAATCATGACTTCACTGAACTTCGAAATGTTGAGGAGCTAGACATCCTAAAGGGCACCGAGAAGGGGCTGACATGTTCCTGGGCAAGTGCTTGACAGTTTCTTTTCTGAAGTCTCTATTGATCTCTATTGGGCTTGTGTGCTCCTTAGATCCTAGGTGTCTTGTGGTGAGCATATGTGTTGCTGAGCTTTTCGGGAACTATTTGTTCCCCACTTGCCAGGTGAGGGTCTCTAGATTTTATCAGAGTTGCTTTCTTTCGTCCTTCTCCTCGGGCACTGCAGGACCTCAACCGCGAGCGCCAGAGCTCGGTGGGCACTGCCAGACCTTAACTGCTTGAGATTGCGAGTGCAAGACGTCACGTAGAATGTCAGATAGAATGTCAGAAGTCAGAAGAGATGTCAGATAGAATGCCTGATGCAATGTCAGAGAGAATGTCAAAATAGATGCCAGATAGTATGTCAGACAGAATGCCAGATAGAATTTCATGGTGGGGCTTGCTCGAAACAAGTGTATTGATTTGAAGTGTTGAAATTGGTTATTCGTTTCGTTAGGGCAAGTCAGTGGCTTCCATAGAAGCTGGGTTAGTCGGAAGTATGATTTTGATGCTCAATTGATGCGTTGTTGAAGATATTCATGGATCATGCGCCATGAGTTATCGCATGGTATCATCATGACTTTCCCTCTGCAAAGCGAAACTTGCTCAAACACGGGCACCCTAGGTCTCCAACTTGCAGAGCAAGAAGGTAACATGTCATGCTACAACACATTGGCCCCTTTCTTCAACGTGCCTCCTGAAAGAGGGCGTGGTTTCTGATGAGAATCCACGAGAAATCAGGATGGCCGAACGACTGATGCCGCGAGTCGAGCTGGTTTTGGATGAGGATGAAAGTCCCTTGCGCACTGTTCCACTGAGTAGTGAGCATGTTTCTTGGTCTGAGGTAATCTCGGCTATCCAAGATATGAAAAGCCAACCAGTGGCTGGCCACCACGAGCCAAACCACAGCACTCTGCGGATGGAGAACTTGATATTCGAAGATGATGCCACAGAAAAGCAAGTAGATACTTTGCTTTCTGAAGGAGCTGCTATGAAGGCAGTTCAAGCCAACTCTTGCACTTTCAAGACAGACACTGGGCGAGGAAGTTTCTGATGGGGATGTGTGTTTTGAACATAGAAACTTATTTGTTGTGAATACATACCATATGTTTCAACTAAGTTCCATTGCAAACAAAAGGTTTCTTGACATCTCTGGATGGACATGACCCAAGAGCATACAGGTACATTATACTTTGGGATTTAATGAGGGGTTCAGAACCAGAGCGGGCGCAAGACAAAGCGTGTGAAGGAAACGTTAATGTTGGACTTACCGAAGATCTCTGACCATGGGACATGTCTTTTACATTGATGAGATTGACTGCACTATACAAAAAAGAAAATGGATGGTTTATCATGAAAATTTATGATGGTTTATCATGGACAAACTGAAACAAAAATGCTGGAAAATCTGAGGACAAGACTTCTTTGACCTTCTTGAAGGTGTTGGTGGGCCGCTTCCTTTCAGTTGGACAGGCTGGCACGGCCACGGCGGGCACGGTGGACATCCCGCCGCGGCTTCCGCGGAAAGTGGACGTGGCGTCGGCAGCTGGAAATGAGGATCTAACCCCAGAGGAAGAGAAACAGGTGAGGAGCGGCCAAAATCCTCCATGATGGAATCATTTTAAAATTCTGGTTGGTGGTTTGGAACATGAATTTTATTTTTCAATATATTGGGGAAAATCAATATTTTTCATAGGGGTTGAAACCACCAAGCAGTAATTATTGAGCAACTGCGGGGCATATATATATATACACATCATATATGGTTGTTTCACTTGCACAAATAGGGATTATGATCAAAAAAATATTACACCATATGTGGTTGGTTGATGGCTGATATGTAAGTCAACATGAGGGGTCACACTACAGTACCTCTTTCATGTACATAAGTATATCAAAGCATTATCAAAACATATAAATCATTAAATCTGAATACCCCTATCAACCACCCAGTATAAAGGGATGACAAAAGGTCTTTTCAACACTGCTCAGGTGGACAGTGAAGTCGCTGCTTTGTTGCAGCAGTTTGCTGAAGTTTGTGGTAAGTTTCCAGGTTTCATTGGCGTACGGAATGGTTGCGTGAACGTGAAGCAACGCCTGCGCCTCTCAAATCTGAGTGTCCAAAGTCATGCTGCGGCATGGGCGGCCATCTATGCCACGCGCGTTTCCGACTTCCTGCTTTTCCAACATCGCACTTCAATAGATGCAGATGGTCTTGGGGAATGGTTGCGGCACCGAGAACTCATGCCCTTGGCCAGGGCTGTTATCATGTTCTTCAATATGGATTATCTCTTGACTTCAGAGCCACTGGATGTTGGAGAAGCAATTGATCCCACCGTGATCCCATTTCTCAAGACGACCTTGACTGCCTGGTTCGCCACCGCACCTCAGCAGCCAGGTGAAACGGGCGATGATGTATGGCAGCGCTGGGCGGCGCAGATTCAGATTGATGAAGAAGTGATGAAGAAACACCTACGACCAGCCTTGGACGCTCAGGAATTTGCATATGATTTGGTGTGTGGGTTCCAAAGAAAGTGCCTCTTAGGGCCCAACCCTACTTCAAGATGTTGGAAAGCGTTTGCAGTTCTTGTCTTCACGGTCCTTCTGATTTTAAAGTGAGGCAGTTCCTTGGTATCGTTCCGGGAAAAAAAAACATGTTGTTTTCCACCAAGGATTGCGTCTTGGAGTCGCTGCTCCGCATGTGGAAAGCCTTGGACCCTGTGTGCAAACATCCTGCCATCATGTCTTCAAAGGTCAGTCAGGGTGTGTTCTGTTCTTTTCCCATTTTGTGGGCGTTTGCTTTTGACCATCAATGCGTGGTTTGCCTGTGTTTATTTTTGTTTGCTGACATGGTTGTAAATCAACATTGAGGGACCCCAAAACCAAACACAAAGATTTACGAGAAACATGGCGACATTTTGTGTACCCCAATGTTTTGACCGCCACAAGACCCGAAGTTCACCCTGAGAACAATGACCTTTATAATCCCTCATATATCACGCTCAATTTGGGCATTCATCTTTTTTGGCTACATGTAGCATATATATATATACATACATGTATAACAACGTACCCTCCCGCATCTATGGCCGACAAATCAACAACTCAATTCCTAAACCAAAATAAACAATCCCAGCAAACATCAATTTGTGCGTCATTTTACATCATTCAAGAAGGGGTGTTTACCCAGTTTCATAAAGCCCAATTGGGCATGATTGGCATTGGGTTTACCTCACCTTATTGTTCAGTACTCGGAATCGCGGTTCCAGTTCTAAGTGGATCTACACTAATAGTTATAGGGATTATATCCCATCTTATGGGAATAACTATGGTTATACCCATTTGTTACCTCATCTGCAGCCCCAAGTCAGGTAGTCTCCGTGGGCCACTTGGTGAAGCTTTGCGTCCCCGCCGGGATCCTGAAGAGTCTACCCATGACACAGCAGCGCTTGGAGAAATACAGCCGCAACGCCAGTGCTCCAAGCAGCTCCCGCAAGGTACTTAGCTTAACGGCCCCAACTACAAAGTTGAAGCCTAGGAGTAGCTAGGAGCGGTTTCAGAGAAATGGATGAAACCAGATATGAACCTAGAGTCCACCAAAAGGGTGTGTGAAACCAGTCTTGAAAAGATATTGCCAATAACAAAAGATATTGCATTATACAAAACACCCGTAATCATTGAAATTAATTTTCAGCAACAAAATGCTAACATTACGTATGCCGCAAAGATCGTTTCGATGCAGGTGGACTCTGGCATGTTTCGCCTTTGGGCTGGACAGACCTTGCACAGAATTCCAGCCCGGAAGACACAAAATCAATGCTGCTTTGTGATGTGGCGCAGATTCCTCCAATGAAATGATGGTTTGATAGAAAATCTGTGCGTCACTGTCAAATGGCAGTGTATTTCTCACGAGCTGGAAACACTTGGTGTCATGTCTTAGAAACTAATCCAAAAAGTGTATTTCAACATGGAGTTTGGGCACCCAATTTTGAGACCCTTTCTGAAGAGACCTGGACTTCCCTTGGGGATGTTGGCGGCATTGGCATCAGGATGTTCCTGACTTGAGCAGATGGCTACACAAGGAATGCCACCGATGCTGGCTAGCAATGGGGAGCTGCGCACTCTTGTGGAGAGGTTAACCTGGAATGTCAAGGGGCATTCCTGCTATTTCAGTATACTGGGGAACTCCACCCTCAGCGTTCTTTGATTTCTGGTGTTGCCTCAGACAATTGACAGGAATGGTTTTGAATCGTTCCTGATATGGTACATATTCTTATGCCATTGCTCTTTGGTTTACCATATATCAGGCATGAATTAGTCATTACTAGGTATGACAGTTCTTGTGGTTGATGGTCAAATTGTCAAATAAGTTAACTGATCATTCCTCATTCCTTCCGGGAACAGCTTTCCATCAACCAAGCTTTAAGGAGACCAGGAGAATCCTCGCACCCTCTTCCATGGCAACCCGGATCCAGTCGAACGGAAGCGAAGAATACAGAGACTTGGGAATTTTCAAAGGATTGAACTGAGATGAATTGAGCACTGTTCAAAACGTCTCTTAGGTGATGATTTTAGAGGACTTTTAGAATATATTGGGGATTATCACAATGCATTTTTCACTGGGGAATCCCTTTCAACCAGCCAGTATAAAGGGACAACGGGGTCTTGAACACTGCTCAATAGGGGGTTGCTCTCCTCGGTGATTTTGGGGAGTATTTCTTGAAATCAATTTTGGGAAGCTATGAGTCTGCCTTGATCTATATATACCCAATTTCATAAACCATCCGAAAAGATCTCCATGTTTATAGGTGGCAGCTATCGTCCCCAGGCATTGTAGGTTTAGCAAATTGGGTTTTCCACATTATCCCATTTAATATGCATATTAATTCTTAAATCCATTTTAATTCATATAATATATAATTCCATCTATTCCCACTAATATTCTCATTAATATCCCCATTTACGGGCCATTCGCAGAGAAGGCCTGTCCTGGCAGAAAATTGAAACTAGTTTGGTTGACGAGTCCCCTTGATGTCGGGTATATGAGGAGTTCCTCAAATAGGTGTACCCCCAAATCACCCAAGTCATTAGGCAATGTTTCTTTTGAAACCCATGGTTTTGATTGGTTTGGGGGATCTCCATTTTAGGAACCCCCCTATGTATAACTATATCACTGGGTCATCCTCCAAGTAGATGTGCCGAGAAGCGATCGTCTGGTCGGATTTCTTACAGTTGTGGCCATTGATTAGTTACATCTTGTTATTTCTAGGGGATTATACATTTTATAACTGGGGTTATAAGATGTTATAAGTAGTTATAACTGGTAAAGGGCCATGACTGTAAGGATGTCTTTGCCGAGTGCTGACTGGAACGTGTTTTTTTGATTGAATAGAAATTCAAAGGACCTACTGTCAGAAGATGCTGAAAATAATTGCATGATCGACAATTACATCATCACCCGGCATTGCATTACATCACATGACATGACTAAACACCGGTTTGATAACTGTAACTGTGCTGACTTCAAGTGACATGTACGACGTGGAAGCTATCTGTTTCGAATTGTCCATTGTAGAACTATGATATGGAGCTCTTCCTCATTTCTCAATTGTTCATTTGTTGTCGCACCTTTGAGGCTTCACTCTCAACCACCAACACGATCAAATTTATCGAGTTTTCGCACAATTCAGTGACTGATGGTTCTCCCACCTTTGATTGGCTGTATGTCATTCCTACACAAAGTCTTGTCGACCACAGGTTTTGGAAATGTCCTGATTTGATGCAGCTTACCCTTGGTTTGGTCTCTGAGGAAGCCCGCAATGATAACTGTGACGATCGGATCTCCAATGAAGTTCTGAGCAACTAGTACTCCGAGTACTGATATGTATTGATGATAGATCCTGTGACATATCTTCATTAGATATAATCTAGATCATAAGACTCCTACAATGTGAGGCCCCCCAGTTATAAGTTGGTTTAGATTCGCCCCAGTACCTAGTTCGTTATTTAAGCGTACCATAAACCATAGTGAAATTGGAGTTGTTTGCACCAAGTGAACGCTATCGAAACGGGGGCCTCACATTGTATAATTCCATATAATTCCATATAATTCCTATAATTCACCATTATTAACCATTATTAACCATTATTCACCATTGATTCACCATTGATTCACCATTGACCTTTCTAGATTTCTTGAAAGCTGTTGAAACCTTCGCCCAGGAAGCGACAAAGACTTGATCCTCCCGAGATCGGTGAAACCCGCGCCGACATCGGCACAAAAGTGACCGGTGACAGCTTCCTCTGTGGAAAATCATGTAAAATCGCAATTTTTGATGGGTAAAATCGGGTAAATCATCTAGAAATGGGTAATCATTGTTAAGGGTTAATAATCCTAAGGCTGGGTAAATCATCGACAAACGGGCCATTGACCAGAATTGATCGTAGATATTACAGGGTATGTCAACCGCAGAGGCTGTCAACTTTTTGAGGCTATGACCCAGTTGACATGGATGATTGAAGATCCCCAAAGAATGACTCAGCTGTTTTATCGATCCCTCGGTACCCGATGATTTCCGGCCACAGCTATATTCCACGGTACAATCGTTGCCATTAGCCACATGTGTATATATTGTAACCCTGTATATATAGATTTATACATATATACATATATATTCTACTATTAAAGGGCATATGATATATATATATATATATACATATTATCGGCCGAATATATATACATATATCAACACATATATCATAATATGTATATATATATATATGTATGTATGTATGTATATATATATATATATATCTACATATGTACGCATGAATTACAGATGTATGCATGAACATATTATATTTAAACACATAAAGATATACACGACATATGGACCTATCCCACATCTCAACCGCTTGAATTCCGATCCGCCAGATGACCTACGACCGGCTGGCCAAAGGCTTGGATCTCCACAAGGCGACCCGCCAAAGGGAATTGGGGATGGGTCAAGTTACCTACAATGTGGGGCCCCCTAGATAGCTAAGTTGGTTTATAAATTCCATTAACTATAGTTATCAGTATCATAAACCATAGTCATTGGAGTTATAAAATGTTATAAACCAACTTATAGCTGGGGAATTTACCACTGGAAGAACCTGGAAGAACCATCCAGCTATATCTGGAAGAAGCATACAACTATAGTATCAACTATTCCACTGGGGGAAGAACCATCCAGCTATACCGGCTATATCCGCTATGACTTCGGGTACCGTTTGGGTACTAAGTCTTTTGACCAAGAACCAATTGGCAACGCCGGAAGTCCATTTTGATATTTTGGGATATTTTGCGGTGTTTTCTTTGAAGCAAATCCGAGTCTTATATGAGAAACAAACACCATGAAGACGATGATACATGATAATGATATATAGTTACTGAGCGGATGAAATACCAGCTGTTATGAAGCAAAAAGTAAAAAAATGAATTTGCTGCAAGATGGAAACAGAAAAGAACTATCTTCAAAAGCACCTTTTTGCTCGGGCCCAAGTGTTCAACAAAGCTTGTGATTTAAGATCATGCTGCTCAGCAGGAACCGCATGGGTTTGCCTATAAATACCCTAACATGGCCATAAAACAATTGGGTGCCCTATTCCCGACAGGCCCACATGCAGCTCTCTCCAAACCCAGCGACGCCGTTAGATGAAAAAACACATGTTCCACAATTTTAATCCATTTTAACCAGCTTGCGATTCAAGATGTACAGTTATGTGCCGAAATACCAATTATAGCTACTAACAAAACCCAATTGGATTATAATGTATAATCCCCTAGAAATAACCACTTATTTCGCTAATAGCCATGGCCCTAACCCCATTTATAGAATGTTTAATCCCTAGAAATAACCAGTTATAACCAGTTTTAATCATTTATGATCACCATTTATAACTTATAACCATTATCTATAACAAATAGCCATGGCCATAACTGTCGTTGCAGTGTTTCATTTTCCATCCCATGATCCAATTCCCAGACGCTCAGAGGAGTCGGCGACGTTTTGTTCTTCGTGGATGTCCACCAAACGCAGCGCAGCTGCACACCGTCCCCAAGGTTTCCCTCAACGTGGTGCCCCCAAACATGACGGCTAGTTGAAAAAAATGTTTGGCACTATATAGATATAGCATGAACACCATAGTTGAACTAGCTACTTAAAGAAAGTTTAGTTATATCCTCCATAATACCTTCACCAACTTATCAGTCAACTTAGCCATCATAAATCAGCTCCAAATCCTAGTAATTCCTCCGTTTTTGGTGGCTGAACTCACCCATTTTCTGTATGGCCTCGCAAGGTCGAAGTGCTGCAGGCCGTCGTCAGCTTCAACACATCCTGCGCTCCGGACGTGCCTTGGGCCTTGGAGCGGAGCTGGTCGAATCGTCCAAGATGTTGGATACTCGGAGGATGGGAGGTTGTGATATTCCACTGATAGCATCTTTAGATATCTTTAGCATCTAATAATATAACTTCATATACGGTTTATGATCTAGGGTAGAGGGTTAGAACAGGTGAGTTTCCACTTATAGTGAGTAATTCAAAAAAGCACGTATTATACCCTGCAGGTGGGATATCCCCACTTAATCCCAGTATGTTTTACAAGCAAACCACTTGCTAACTGGGATGGTCCAGGTACATGCCACCACATTCAACCCAAACATCGTGGGATTCACCGACTCACCCGGCGAACTTGGTACCCCCAAAAGTGACAACGTTGGTTCATAGCAACTTCCCACTATAGACGCTGGCTGGTGGTTTGGAACGTGAATTTTATGACTTTCCATATATTGGGAATGTCATCATCCCAACTGACGCACTCATATTTTTCAAAGGGGTAGGGCTCAACCACCAACCAGGACGCATTTACCACAAGCCCTAGTCAACTTAATGAAATAAACCAACAGAAGCCTATCGTCTGTGGGCCCTTCCAGTATTATCTTGCAGAGTGAACCAGGGGGGTGTTGGGAGCATCCCTGGCTCCGTCTTTGTACTAATCCCAACGTCGCAACGTAACCCATCCCTGTCTTCGATCTAATCAATGGCTTCGATCAGCTATGCTATACATAAGCCCTTTATATTGGTCAGTAGTGGGATCTAATGAGTTATAATGACTTCAAATGTGTTTTTGTTGGGGTTATACGAAAGGACCATAGAGGACCATTATGTCCAATTTTCATTGGTCAATATCTTTATTTTTTTTTGCTGGCTGGCTCGAGGTGCTGTGCTACGGCCCTTAGAAATCCGCGAGACCTTGACTTCCATTCCTCCCATGGTCCCTCGGACATCCATGGCTAAGCGAAATACCAAGGCATGTCTAAAGTGGTTAATATCCATGGTTAATAGTGATTAATAGTGGGTAATAGTGGTTATTAAGTTATTAGTGATTAATACCTGATCTAATGAATCATTTAAAACTGATTGGTGGTGACTGGAACCATGGAATTTTATTTTACATATATTGGGAATAGTAATCCTAACTGACGAACTCATATTTTTCAGAGGGGTAGGTCAACCACCAACCAGAAAGTTTAGAGCTGGGAAAATCATTGAACTAATTGGGGGATTAATGGTGATTAATGATGATGATTGATTGGTGGATTTCCGATGTGTCGCGCTTGATTACTGGAGGTATTTGATTTGATGAGAAGACTGAACTTCGGAATTGTGGTATATAGTATAGATTTAAGAGTTTTGATATGTTATGATTGTCTACTATGTGGTAATTTGTGTTGATTTACGGTTACAACGATTCGTGCAGTTCTACTTAACGAGTCAGTCTATACCCAGATTTACGAGGGCTTTTTCAATCCCACTTCATGGTAGCAGCCCTGGCTATAACTGTAATCCCCAGGTATGACTTAGAAATGAGGTTCCTTTTTGTTCACTGGACAGATTATGGAGACCTCCTGGCACTTTTTTGTCGTGAGCTTTCTTCGGTTTGCTGTGATGGTTTTTCATCGGCAATTCGAATTAGGCGAACTCCTCTAAACAATGATTGCCAATGGTGAATGATCACTTTCCCTACCAAAATGGGGTATACCCTATTTTCATACACATATAATTAGAGATACATCATTGAGACCACTGGAAATCCGCAAAACAGGAGTACACTTCGGGTTTACCCTTTTGCAATCAAACATGGCAACGGGACACGTGTACCTGTGAATTGTGTGGAATGCATGATACCGATACGTCTGTTGATACATGGTATATATATATATATATGATATATATATATATATATATATATGTATACATATATATATACTTATATATATATATGATAATATACATATACACATACTGTAGTTGTATGTTCTATGTACATACATACTTACATGTATACATACATATACTATCAATGTATCTACAGTATGTGGTTTCCATATATATATAGTTCTATACCTGATTGCACAGATACATATAGTCCATCTATGTATGACATACCGTATAAAGTGACCGCACTGCAACTTCACTGGAATGATGGTTAGTAAGAGGAATATGTTTTTTTTCAGGTTAGTAACATATTATCACTTACCCTGATATACAACTAGTGCAATTTACATATTATATATGGTCCCGTCCTCCGTCTTTCCCTTCTATCTGCAAGCTATTGGCAGCATCTGAGGTCCAGCCTCGTATTTGCTAGGTCTTTGCAGCATTTCTGACTACCAGCCTCGCATTTACTAGGTACATGCTACCTTTTAGGCGACCTACGTAGCACACATACTCCCTCAAAGTACCT
>Ga0126342_10019746_pt1 | contig 11413 bp, 12 predicted proteins | sample Cyp1metagenome_FD_92528 | JGI IMG/M metagenome (GOLD analysis project Ga0126342, IMG submission 92528) | Coral microbial communities from Lord Howe Island, Old Settlement Bay, Australia - Cyphastrea 1 metagenome | ecosystem: Host-associated > Invertebrates > Cnidaria > Coral ... | reverse complement strand
TTAGATTAGATTAGATTAGGTTAGATTAGGTTAGATTAGATTAGATTAGATTAGGTTAGATTAGGTTAGATTAGATTAGATTAGATTAGGTTAGATTAGGTTAGATTAGGTTTAGATTAGGATTAGATTAGGATTAGGATTAGATTAGGATTAAATTAGGATTAGGATTAGATTAGGATTAGATCAGGATTAGATTAGGTTTAGATTAGGTTTAGATTAGGATTAGATTAGATTAGATTAGATTAGATTAGATTAGAGAGATTAGAGAGATAGATTAAAGATAGATAGATTAGATTAGGTTAGTTAGATTAGTTAGGTTAGTTAGGTTAGTTAGGTTGGTTAGATTAGATAGATATATGGATAGGTAAAGCATGGTAAAGCCACAAAAGCCACAAAAGCCACAAAAGCCACACATCCACAAAAGCCACAGAAGCCACAAAAGCCACAAAAGCCACAAAGCCATGCTGGAAAACAAAAAAAAGCCCCCCCCTTCCAAGTGCTTAGGAAGCTTCGTCACAGAAGACTTTCTCACCGTGCTCTGTGGCCCGTACCTCCATAGAGCCCTGAAGGCTCTTATGCTGCTTTTCCATAGCCAGGCTTTTTTTGTGACTGCCTGCAAAGAGTTTCAACTCCGTTTTTGCTCCCCACCCCCTCAGTAGGTGTATCAACCAAATTTGCTGGCTGCGCTGGCTGCGCTTGCTGGCTGGTATGGCAGCGGCATCAGAATTCTGTATATGTTTTATTCGTGCTTCTGTTGGGGAATTATCGAAGGGGGACAATGGAGCTCAACCCCAGGAGCTCAAGACTCAACCCTGATCATTTTTTGGTCTCTCCCCCTGTTCTCAAGCTGCGATGGAGTGAACCCAAAAGGCCACAGGAGAATCAACAAAGGGCTTATATACATTTCAATTGTTGGGGTTTTCTGGTCCTGCTTTACCAGGGGGTACCAGCCAACAGAGCTGCTACACAGTGGACACATACAAACGAAAAAGCAAAACATCAAACACGACCTTCGCAACCAACGATTTTGTTTCGAACATTCTAAGCCTGGAAGCTGCAAACTAGGCTCAGCTAGGCTCAGCGGGGCTCAGCGGGACTCTGCTGGGCTCAGGGCTTTCTTTGCCACATGAAGCACAGCACAGCCACTATTTGCGGCTTCTCATTCTACGGGAAGGCAGCTCTTCTGCCTTACCCACTGCCACATAGCGTCATGCCTACAAGCCAAGCACGAAGTGTCCATGGGGTTGGAATAAAGTTGAAATGAATGAATTTCCCACCTCTGCCTCGCGCCCTGTCCAAGAGAAACACCCAGAAATTGCTAGACTATCATTCAGCTGCCTCCAAGTCTCAAAGAGCAGCACTTGTTCCACCTGTTCGCACCAGGGATCCAATCTCCAGTGCCCACTGCTGCACGCCACGTGAGTCACAAATGCAAGACATCTTTTCCGAACACTGACGAGCATGAAGCATCGGGTGCTGTGCACTGTGTCGGCCTCCAGTGGTATAGGAAGTTGGAGTTTCTGACCTTGGGAGTTTTCTGTCAATCGGTCATCAACGACTATCAACAGCATTGTCCGCCAATCGCCTCACATCCACATGCAGCCTGAGTTCTGCTAAAGAGTTCTGCCAGCAAAGTTGGTAAGACATGGCAAGCCATGGCAAGACATGGCAAGACTAGAAACTTAGAAAGCCTAGAATGACTAGAAGCAAAAAAATATGTGACAAAACACGCGTTTTCCGTAGGGACCCCGGCTCGACATCCAGCGGGGCATCTCCTGCCTGACTTTACGTCATCTTAAGTCCACATGTTGTCCACATGACCACGATTGACCAAAAATATAAAAGAGAGAGTGCGTGCGTTGAATTCAGGTGATAAAGTCAGGGTGTCAAGGGTCAGAATGAGTTGGATTCAAATCTGGCAGTGGCGAAACCTTAAATCTGGCTGTGGTTGCTTTTTAGTCAAATCATTTCAAATCTTATCAGCCCTCTGGTCCCTCTTTGACTATGAAGGTTGGCATCATGCTGACAGGTGGAGTCATAAGGCACTGACGCCAGCCAATTCTGGCTGCTTTGTAAGTGACCTTCGTGCAAAGGATCAGCACACAGGAAGCATGAGGTTTATTTTGAAGGTCCCCGACCTTGTCCTCATTTCGGCATTTGATTATCTTGCTGGTTTTATGAAGTGAGTCGCTCAGCGGTACAGTATTTGAATGATTTGGTCACAGGCAGTCATCACATCAAAGGAAATCTGCAGGTGATTCAAAAATTTGTCGCTTCATAGCAGGTGCTTTGCTGAGGCTGCATTTATTTTCAATCCTTGGCCAACACAGTCGGAGCATTTTCGCTTCGAAGGTGGTCGAGTCAGCATCTTTCTGGAAAAGAAGGACCCGTGCCGACGCTCGCCGCATCCAGCACAGGTATGGCCCATGCCAACGCTCTTCTTTGCAGCAGCTGCATTTGTTTCCTTCACTGCCTTCACTCGCTTCAATTTCAAGGCACCCATTCCTCCGAGCGTCAAGTGCCACGCACTGGATTCTATGGACTGTGGAGAGCGTTTCAGCTGAAACGCGCATACACCAGCAGAGATTAGAGATAGTGGTTTCCCTCTTGGCTGGTTCAATGTCGAGACGAGCCGAGAATTGCAGTAGAATAATTTGCGAGCACCACGACGCATCAAGCTTCCATCGTCTAAAGATGAAGGTGGAACCCCGACGTCCTTTGCGACTTCGTGCGGGATATCTGGTGAGAATTGAAGAGGAGTAGAACTTCCAGGCCTCTCACTTTGGGAGGGCTTTGATTTCACCTTCGGCGGCCACGGTTTCCGCTTGCGCAGCAGGGCGACGAAGAAGCCGCCGGTGTTTGCCAAGAACGGAAGGCAACGAACACAACGTTCCAAATGCAAATCCCTCGCGGGCGGCCACATGGAAGGCCGAAAGCGTCGCCGTTGCGCTTTGGTCAAACCTGGACTGCCCTTCAGATTTCATGAAAGATCGCAGGTGAAAACAAAAAGTTCATCAAATCTTCAACCAAAGAGGGCCAAAGATGGTCAGATTGAGTCAAAATCGAGTAGCTTTGAGGATAAAGCTCTTCTCCATCATCCAGCACAGCCCATGTGGTCAGTCCAGGCCTTGTAGGAAGCCCTTCCAGTGCTGGAGCCCCTTCTAAAACAGCACCCGTGCGAAGAAGCAATGCAGCAACAACCGCCTCGTTTTCCAATGGATTGAACGAACAGGTGCTGTAGGTCCTTATCGCAATGCAGGCAACACAAGAAGCTGTCAATAACTTAATGGCCACAGGCGTCAAGCAAAGTAGGTTGCGCATAAATGCATGATAATGCGTGCTATTGCGTGCTCACACTTGTTTCACTTCCGCAAAGCTCATCCAGTTCCACTGGGAAGCCTGGTATTGGACAGTCATTGGAGGTGATCCATGTCACTGTCGGCTTCAGTTGGCACCACCGTTCGCCAGCTCTCTCAGGAGTGCAGTTGCCAACAAACAAGGACCCCATGGAATGATAGAACATGAATGAACATGATAGAAACCAAAAAATACAGAAGAGTTTGACTGACATGAAGCCAAAAGTCATCAAGCCACCCACTTTCAGCAAAGCCATTGCTCTCAAAGCAATCTGCAGCTGCCTTGAATGGAGCTCTCGGCCCAAATGTGGGCTCCAATTTCTCCACTTTTCAGGATGCTTCCTCATGGTGCCATCCCCACTACATGGGACGTCACAGATGATGCGATCATATAGGGCTGGTGTAGGGAACAGCTGCGCCTTGTGCTGTACCACTGCCACGGCAGCAGCTGCAGGTTGTGACGAACACCGCCGTGCCAACACGCAAGCCCGACTGGCACTTAGTTCGTTGGCAATGACCGCACCATCGCCAGCCAATTCCAAAGCCTGCAGCGTCTTTGAGCCTGGAGCCGCACAAAGGTCAAGCACCACATGACCGCGCTCAATGCCCAACATGGCGACCGGTACGGTGCTAACGACTTCTTGTCGGGAGACGCTGCCCTCTGCTGAACATTTGGCAAGCCATAGCCCAAGGCGTGACAAAGCCGACTTTGGATTTTCTTGCTGCTCTTGTCGTAAAGTCTTGGCATCGCAGCCCAACGACGTCGTCTTTGAGAATGGAAACATCCGAGGCGCTGGGACAAATCGACCCCTGGCAGTAGTGCAGCCGTCTTTCAACTCCTGGACCGTTTGCAGCACTAAACATCGACCAACCCAAATGAATCCAGACGAATCCAAATGAGCCTATAGTCGCCGGCTTCTCCCCTTGCGACTAATTCATCTTGCAAGATTCGATGTAAAGAAAAAATAACAAATTGCTATGTGCGCAGTTCTTACGTGTTTCTAGTAGGCTAACTAGGCTACAATCAGACCCTCAGAGTACGTTTCCAGTTTTTGCCTCGTCCTGCAGGAAACCTTCCAGTTGATCTTGCGCACCTGGACTTGCCCGGAACGCTACTGGCAAAGGCTGCCGCAAGCAATGTGCAAGCTTAGCCCATTCGTGCTCAGCTGCGAGAGATTGCCGCCTTGCAAACTCTCACAAAGCAACACAAAAGGAGGCTGACCATAGCACAACGCACACACACAAACACTGCGCTACCTTGCATCACCCTGCATCTTGCAATCGAGTGTCATTAAAATCTAGTTGAATCTTCTGCCCGAACACCGTGCCAAACTTATGCATCTGTGTATACTACTTGCGTTCAGCATTCAAGATTTGCTGCTTCAAACCATCCATCAAAGTCACTGCATCTACACTTCTGCACAAACCACATTTTGTTCAATTTACTCTGAAAGCGAATTGGTGGAAAGCTGCAGCAAAAATCATTGGGATTCCATGGGGTTTCTCTGATTTTATTTGCATCCATACAGCTCTCAGCAAAAGACCTTGCCTGTAGTGCTCCTCAAAGCGAACCAGTCCTTGAGTTATGATGGCTCCAAAATTGCTCCCGCCAACTTCTTGCGGTTCCTCTGCTCCTTAGATGTGTCTGCCGCAACTTTGACACAAACCAGAAGAACATGGCAAGAATTGACAGGACTTAACATTCCAGCAGATTGGCAAACAGGAAGGAACGAAACAAACTACTGCCCGGATGATGCACAGTGAGAAAGAAAATGAAAGAAACATGTCCATCGAGCGCAAGTGGCGAGAAAAAACTCTGGGGTCTCTGGGCTCTGTTGCTCGCTTCTTTCGCGATGAGAGGTGCTTGCTGCGGGGACGTTTCATCTGAGGCAACAATATGGCGCCATGGCATTGATTCAAGAAGAATGGAAAGGTACAGACTACGCCGTGCAATCGATTCTGGCCTAGAGACCCGGCCCTATACAAAACACATCTAAAGACTATCCCAGAATAGCTCAGAGATGTGTTATTTCAATGTTATTTCATCTTGGGTATCGCGTATCAAATCACGTAGTCCACCTACGTGAACGAATGGTGTGCCATAAGTTGTTCGAAGCTGCAAGCTTTACCAATCCCAGACGGAGCCAGACCCTGCAGCTCCATCAGCAAGGCGCAAACATCTGCATATATTTGCCATTGTGAGACAAAGTGCATCATTTCACATTATTCTGCTTAAAGTAGGACTAAGATTTGAAATTGGCTTTTTGAAAATGTTAAAAGTAATGATATCCTGGCGAAAACATGGTCATCTGGTCTTCAAACGCATCAAGGCCCCAGCACCACCGCTGGCAAACCTATACCATGTGACGACACCTTAGTAAGTCGGTCAAACGAACCTGACTCTTACAACATCTGATTCAAATTAAATATATATATATATAGTATGTATATCATTGTATGCCATTATATGTTGATTCATATTGATTCAATACATGTCGAATCATGTCGATACCTATTGATACCTTTGATCACTGAGTCTCACTGTGGCTGAAAATGTCTCCAAATACTCAGTCTTACATATTGACCCGTATTGATATTGATATTTCTCACAGTGGATCTAATCAAGGTTGCCAGATTCTCCCGGTTCAGTTGTGTGGCAAGTTACTAGCTGCATCTAGTTGCAAGGAAACAGTCGTGCTCCCCAAGCCGTCAATGCACTGGCCAACAAAAGCATCTACACTATCTACACCATGCGTCCACTCCCTGTCCTCTGAGTGCCCGCACATCAGGCTGGAGCGGCTCTGCAAAGAACCCATCCTCAATGAAGCTGGATGAACATGACATGGAACCGCAGAGCAACCATGAGACATGAAATGGATTGAAACGACTCAAAGATACTCAAAGTAGTTAAGTGATGAAAAGACGTGATTGATGTGATTTTATGTGATTTTCTGTGATTTGTACCCACCAAAATCTTGCACGACTCTGCTGTTAGATCGGCTCGTGCAGCAGTCCTGGTTGTAACCAAAAGGCATCTCCTCGGCGACACCACAACGATACTATGCACCCAGTGGATCACAGCAGAGCATCATTTGTGATGTCACGTTGCGGCTCTATTGCCATCTATTGGCTGTTTTCCTGTTTTTTCGATGTTTTCCTGGATGCTCCTAGACATCTGAGAGCTGGACTGGAAACTCCACTTGCTTTACATGCCGTCGCAGCAAAGCATCCATGACTGCCTGGCCGAAGAGTACCGAAACCCATGGTGAAAGTTTGTGACGTTTGTGAAATACCTTGACCAATTTTCACGGAGCGCACTTTCGTAGAGTGGCTTTCATAAATGACCCTTTGGTGCTAAGCATACGTTGTAAGTTGTTTGATAAAATAACATTTTTGCTATGGCCTCTCAAACGATCTGCCCTACCACTTGCATAGTGAGTGCCGCTGCTCATCCTTCTACCTGGCTGTCATTGCACCCAGTAGTCCGCGCGTGCTCCAGGATTGCCACTCTGTAACTTGGCGGCGATGCAGGTGATAAAAATAAATATAAATAATCTTTAAAAATGCTGAGTAGACACATTTGCTTGGTCCATGTTCTCAACCACTTTATGTTTTGCCAATTGGGGGGAACCACGCAGAAGGAGAAAATTTTTGAAATTGCAGAACATGTACGGCCAGCGCTTGCTATGCCCCAGAGTCTTTCGGGATGATTGTTGGAACCCTCATTCTTGGTGACCCTTACAGCACCTGGTGGTTTCCTAGCATTTGGGAATCCAAGAACCACATGCCTGTGGCTAGCGAACCCAGAGAGGTCGCTGATGACACTGTCCGGTGAATCTGTTGTCCTCCAAAACTGGTTTCATTATGTTTCATTCATGTTTATTTTATTAATTTTTACATAAACCCCACCAAACAATAGAAGAACCTTTAACCTTAAAGAAAATGTAGCCGTAAAGAAAACCGAGAAGTTTCGGTTCAGATGCCAGCGGAACATGGACATGGCAACTGTGAAATCTCTTGCTTCCACGGGTTCATCCGATTGCAAAATATACGGACTGATCCACAGTGCTTGACATGGTGTGAAAGCCACCAAGTACATGGGAACCAAAGTTGCTGTTGCAAAGTCGATTGGGCCAATGATTGAGTTTGATGGACGCGGACCAGTGGGACCCCGCCATTTTGTGGAGCCTTGCGGCACCTGCCAGGGCTCTGACTGCCGCAGCGCCTCTTCGTCGGCTTCAGGAGCTCCATGCCTAAGCGTAGAATCTTGGAACTGAACGACAAGAAGCACGGCGTCCTCACAAATCGGCATGGATACCGCGAAACATTTGTTGTCTCATCATAAGGAGTTTTTAGGCCCAAAACAATGGCTAAATTGGCTACACTGTGCAGTTGATCATGCTCACAGCCAGGGCGACCCGAGCATCCATGATATAAGGGGCTCAAGTGATGTTGGGCCCAACCCGTCTGTTCACTTAGTGATTGTTCCGAATTATCCCTTTCGTCAATTACGAAGTTCACGGCGCCAAACACCAATCTCTGCAACCAAGCCGCTGTAATTTCACCTTGATGTTCGACAATGCCCTGAACAAGTCCAAACATGCAACTCACGGAAATTGATATCTTTGTGACTGCGCTCGCGCACACTCGGCGATATAGTATATATATATATATATTATGTATAAATGGGATGACTGTCGCTGACTGCACGGCTGCACGGCGTATCCGTTTTTCATCCGGGGCACGCCTGAGATCGTTGTGCGAAAAGAGCTGCGATGCAAGGTTTAATCGAACAAAGGAGGTCTGGCAAAATATGGATGTGCTCTGGGCACTTCTAACAAACGGATATGGATGTGCTTTGAGCATCTCTGGCTGACAAGGGATGGATATCTGTTTCAGATTGCAATGTGCATTGGATCAACATAGTGATACTTGTGGCTGGAGGGGCAGAGGAGGACAGCTGTGAGCCTCACACCAGCCCATTCACCCCCATGAAACGACGGGAATGATTGTCGCTGACTGCACGGCTGCACGGCGTGTCCACTTTTCATCCGGGGCACGCCCGATGCAAGGTTTAATCGAACAAAGCAGGTCTGGCAAAATATGGATGCGCTCTGGGCACTTCTGACAAATGGATATGGATGTGCTCTGAGCATCTCTGACCGACAAGGGATGGATATCTGTTTTGGACTGCAATGCGCATTGGATCAATATTGTGATACTGGTACCATTCCCAAACTTGCACTGTTCAGTTGACCCCATCAGGCTGATGGTGGTCTGGTTGCTGAACAGGAGGTAACACTGTGGGATATCAAGAAAAAAACATATGACGGACAATGACAGATATGATCCAGTGGGTCAGTCAAAACCTCCTACTCGCCTGACAAAGTTTCGCACCAACAAAACGATAAGTTTGGAGCACAAAATCGAAAACGAAGGTCTGCTGATCAGGAAGAGGAAGCCTAGAAGACAACAGAGCGATAACAGAAGGCGTCCCTTGGCAAGCATTTTCAACCGAACCAATCCTGCAATGCAAATATGCAAGACTTTGCTGTGCCAGCTGTTCACAGGACGCACGCTATCACTGAAACTGTTCAGCTCAGACGGGCTGGCGGCAATCATTTTTTGAGCAGACCACTGCTTGCAGAACTGAGCAAAGCGGCTGTCGCCTCTGTATGACTTCGCACATCGAAGGATTTCAGTCTCGGGAAGATCGGTGTACTTTGCACCTTATATGCCTGCCACCTTGTACCACTGCTTTTCGAAATTTCTTCTTCAAATCGCCCCCACTCTCGGCAGGCTTTCCAGATTGGTCCATTGAAAAGCCACGGTCGCTGAGTCAGCCGGTGTTCATCTGGGATGTTTGAGCAGCTTAGCTGGGATTTGAAGCAAAAAATAATCTTTTTCTAGGAACACATGCAACTTCCAAGCAGTCTTCTGCTTTAGGTCTTGCATCAACTGGTTTGCTTTGGCTGATTGCACGTAATGTTCTAAGCTTTGGGCATTCGCCCATCTACCTTGAAACTTTAACCTCCCTACATCTTGTTCTTCGTGAAACATGAAAGTAGCACCTCCAGCTCGAAGAGAACCAAGGCTGTGCAAGCCTTTCTTCATATTAAATATGAAGATCTTGGCAACATTTTTGAAAGAACCGTCGGAATTCAGAGGCCAAGTGCGACCACAGTAAATCTTCTACATCTCGCTTGGAACACAGCCAAGCAAGCCATTCACAGGTGGGTGTGTGCTTGATAGTGGAAAACTGTTGGTCGGCAACCCCCAAGCACGTGAACATTGTGGTGACAACGGGAGCAGTTGCGGCTCATGCGTGTGATTCCTAGGATTGTGCTTAGGATCTTTGTTCGTTTTCTGGCAAAGACAAGCATACCATTATCATCAGGGATTTTTAAACCATACTCACATTGATCAAAAATAGCCCAATCACCTGAAGTTTGTTTTGCTAGCTGTTCCATGTATGGCATCCGCCATGTGTATGACAATTTCTTGTTTTCAGTGCTGAAAAACTTCTATGTGCGTCCGAAAGGAAACAAAGATGTACAGTGCGATTCAGCAACTCGTTCTCCCTTTTTTCTTTGATAAGGGAGCCATCCCCTTCGGGCCTAGCCTTGCTTCGTGTACCCCCGTTCAAGTTCTGCATGACGCTGAAAATATTGGGGGGGCCGAAATGCCAAATTTGTCGTGGTCGGGATGCCTCTGCGCAGAGCCTTGCCAAAACTTTGTCATTCAGGAGGTCATGATTGGTGCATGGATTTCCTCTCTGGATTTTTTCAATGGGAGCAGCTATGCCAAACGCGCCTCTCTTTTGAAACTCATGCGTCAACCGGCCTTTCCCTGCGAAGATTTCTAAAAATGTCCAAGCTTTTTGAGCAACGTGGGGTCTATGAATAAAAGCGCTGTGAATGGCCCGGCTGGTTTCGTCGTCAAACTCTTGGAACCTGCAAGGAATATGATCATGAGCCTCCATATCCCTGCCAGCTTGCTGATATATTACTTTATTTGACTTTCGTGAACTTAGTTCAGGGACGTCTTGGCCGAGACAGCTTTTAATTGTAGGGTCATTGGGACATGGTTCGGGGATCCTGCGGCCCCTGGATGGATGGTCTGATGGATTACTTTTAGATTGCCCCCACACTAGATGGACGCTCTTTTGCCCTTTGACAGCCCATCCAAGCATTGATCTCAAAACCCTATCGAGCTGACGGCTCGAAGAGCGGCCTTTGTTATAAGCTCCTACCACAACCCAAGAATCTATTAATACTACGGCCCTTTGTGGTTGTTGGCTCTTGGCCACCCATTCTTTCAATTCATCTTTGAGCATTTTAACTACAGTTCCAGTACATTGATGTGCTGTTTTTGCCCGAATCTGCATGCACGCGTAGAATTCCAACAATGTGCTAACAATAGCTCTTCAAGCTCAGAAGGTGGTGGTTGCATGATGCTGGGCGGAGCTAGCCAATGACCAGTTGACCAGTCCAGTCGAACTGGTTCTCCAGCATGCTCGCTGGATCTGTATAAAGCGCGAGCCACACTCGAAGTTGTGAGTGGCCGCTCTTCCTCCTCCAGTGGAAGAGGCGTCTGTGGCTCCCACTCGAGAACTTACCGGGCCATCTTATGTTTGCATGCATACATGGCAAGCATAAGATCATAAATAGAAGTTCCTCCCTGACAGAAGAAGGTAGTTAGTCGATACTTTTGCCCAACCTGAAGGGACTCACACCATGTGTAGATTTCTTGGACAAGAAGCATGAAAATTCGCCTGTGTAGGCACAGGTGCACAAGCAGACGGTTGTTTTTTGGACAAGCTTTTATGTGACCCAAGGACTTCTACAATCAAGTGGCATAGCATGGCTGCTTCAGTTTTGGCATGGGCGTTCCAACCCGGCCCGAGTTGCTATCAACGGCAGTACCCCAAGCAATAAAAACTAGACGACGGTTGGCCCGAGAGCGAAAAAGATGTTTTTCAAGCAGCTCTGAGGATGGTAGTCGTAAAAGATAGTCGGTGAATAGTTGGTGAATTTTATATGAGCTATGGAAAGATA
>Ga0126342_10019745_pt1 | contig 11414 bp, 9 predicted proteins | sample Cyp1metagenome_FD_92528 | JGI IMG/M metagenome (GOLD analysis project Ga0126342, IMG submission 92528) | Coral microbial communities from Lord Howe Island, Old Settlement Bay, Australia - Cyphastrea 1 metagenome | ecosystem: Host-associated > Invertebrates > Cnidaria > Coral ... | reverse complement strand
CTGTGCCCACTGGGATCTGGACTGCGAGGAGGAGGCGGCGGGTGAGGAGGCGGAGGAGGCAGAGGAGGCGGAGGAGGAGGAGAACAGCTCTGATAAAATCTAACAACCCTCACCTGGCAGGTGCGGAAAAATGTTCCAAACCCCCAACCAGTGATGGCCCTGGGTAGACCTGAGAAGAATGGATGATGTTGATATGAAGGGGATCGGATGTAACTTAACCAAGAATCACTGAGTCAACCTTGGATGGTTAGTACTAGTGAGGACACGACAGGAAACCAATTCATTTTGGGTTTCCACCAAACAATTTGCAGGGTTTGCTGGAGGTTTCTCTGCATCCAAGTCTTTGAGCGGGTAGTTAATCGATTCCAGCCATATTTGATCATGGAGAATCATAAAGCCAATTTTCTTATTTAACCCGTCAATCAGCAGTTGCTTTATGTCCAAAAATACTTGCTGTAAAACAAAAAGTGATTGACAATTATTGATGACTATGACTATGATTGACAAGGCCGCAAACTAAAGTCAATAACACTCATTTTAGGGAAGTTGAGGTGAAGTTGTTGCAGGATTTGCAATCAAATGGAAGTAACCCAGAAAATTGAAGGCCAAATGAGCCAGCCCTCTCTCTCTCTCATGCTTCTCGAGTTCTTGACCCTTAGTGTCTCCTGTCAGTTTCGTTTGTGCCCCCGTTTTGGGAAGGAAGCAATAGAACACCTCTGCGTCTTCCAAACAATCAGAACCACCAATGCCAATCTTCTTGGGCAATAGTCTTTGTGAAATAAAGTCAAGTCCGCTAGATTTTGCACTCATCGAGGTCTATACTAATTAAATCATTTAAATCAGCGTGTTTGAACAAGCACCTACGCGGAGCCAATATATCACCTACACAAGGGCCCCCTGCAGATCACTTGGATAATCATCCCCTTTCCTTCCTTGAGGGATGGAAGGCTAAGCATATTTAAGAAACACATCTCCGGAAATACCAGCACGCCTTAGTTCTAGCATTTATGTACGTACAAGTGTGTGTATATATATATATAAATAGCTATGATGATAATATCCAGATGTAATTACATATCATTGTACATCATTAAAAACATATTATGATATATATATATATATATATAATTAATTAATTTTACATATATATATATAAATATTAGATACACATGTGCATGTGTGTGTCTCTGTGTGTGTGTGTCACATCGCCATTTTCTTCAAGCATATCCACATATCCCCGATTTCTCTTGGCAACTCCACAGCGACTCGCTGCTTCCCAGCGGCCGTGCCGTTGCTTGCCACGGTCTTTGTCACGGTGGTCGTAGATCGGGTTCCACCGCAGCTGCTGCTGGAAGACTGGAACTGCGTTGGCAGCCCAGTTTCCTCAGCGCATCTAATGACTATTTCGCAAAACACAACTCATCAACCTACCAGTTACAAGCCAACAATCACCACGAATTCTGGTGTGCAAAGGCTAGACACAAATTCTGGATGACTTGGAATATTGACAACCAGAGAAGGTATGATGATCTGATAGCCATATATATATATACATACATATATACGTGTGTGTGTGCATAAAAAGATACATACATACATATATACATACAGTATAGTAGGTATACATACATATTAATATGCATGTGTATATATATATATATATATGAAATGCCACTGGGATCGATGGGGATACCTCCCAGCGGCAGTATCATTGACATGACGCAAAGGCGGATCACGCGTGCACCAAGGGGCACGCTGATAGCCAGCCTTCCTTGTCACGGTGCTATGGCCCTCGGAATATCCACTGCTTCTCCGGGTCGAAGGAAACTCCAGGTCCTGATGCTGCATTGGAACAAACGTGCCATCTGAACATTGCGGACAAAAAGTACAGTACTGTATATGGATCTCTCCTGACAGGAGAAAAGGGCAGAAGTTGGATTGACAGTTCGAGTTCGACAATTCGCAAGTTGAGAACAATGGCCATCCTGCAGGGATTCTGCCTCCGATAGTCAGGTGGAAAAGCTTAGGTCTTTGCAGCACTTTGCAGTACAACATCCCCTCAAATGGGTGGTTCTCTGCCCTCCAACCAAACACCAACCAAAGAACACCTTCCATCACAAGAGCAACCTAGATCAAACGAGTCGCTTAATGTCAAGGGAACAATCTGATGAAATATCTAGAGTTTACCTTCTGATAACTATGGAACGTAATCATTTTGATAGGTACATAAATCAATTTGTTTGATAGGGATGTCACATTTCATGGGTTGCTCAACAGTCTTGCACCTAAATTATCCACACTACCTGTCCTTGAAGAATTTGCTCATTTCATCAGGAAATCGCGCCTGCCCCAATGCACGGCCAAAAAGAACTCCAGCAAGGGGAAGGACACAGCCAGGCTTACTCCAGCTCAAATGATATGTATATTATACATTATATAGTATAAATTGCAACACACACATATATATATATGTATGTATTATACGGCCGTTGATCTAAATTCCTTTTATCTGCAAACGGCCATTCTTCGTGAATAACGAACTTACTTAAGCGAATCTTCGTGAACCCCACGTTTATCTTTCGCGGGGGTCTCATTTCAAAATCGTTCGCTAAATCTTTCGTCCAAAAAAATCGCGAACATGTTTGAACCCGTTTTTCTTTCTAATGGAAGATCTCTACATGGACCTTTAGATCCATGATCACACATATATATATATAACACAGGTTACAATATACACAATTGAAAATGTAGACAATCTTCAATGTACACTGGGAGGGAAGTGTCCGTTGTGAATCTTTGATGCTTGGAAGGAATCTAAAGAATCCCATCCCCCTGATATTGAAATATATTATGACTGGGACCGATGAACAGCTCCGATGCCAGCCTCTGGCCCAGACTTGGAACCTGCCACAGCAAGGAGAGTCGATGGGATCATGACGAAATATACGACCCCTGTGACCTGTGGTGTTTCAATCCAAATATGTTCACAAAGATCTTCTTCCAAGCTTCGGGACGCTCAACAATTAAAAAAACAAATGTGTGTATATCAACCCAGAACAAGGTGGTGCCCGCTGGTTATAAGTTGATTTGGCGGCCAATTATATAGCTTTGTATGAAAATAGAATGTCCAATTTTTTCATCCACTGGTTTATCATCATTTTCCCTGCCTTATAGCCTTTTGGGAATATACCACATTTTCAGACATACCCAAATATCTGGGTAAATTATTATATTTCACTAACCTGAATCGTGCGGCCATTTGGGGATGATTTCCCTTATTAACCATGATTCCAGCGCTCGGGAGGACAGTGAGGTTGTTATAATTTACCCAGATATATGATAGTTGATTTGTCCTAAAAACCATCGCCTCCGCTATAACTGGGTCGCCGTTGTGGCAGCTTTACCTCAGGGCCGCTGGATGCGTGTGTCTCTGCATAATTCTCTGTATATGTGATCATATATGTAAAGTATATGCACGTGAATATATTTCTGTAAATACTGAATCCCTGCGGTTTGATTTGCATATGAAGTGAGATCCAGTGGCTGCAATGAGCCCCTGAAATTGTCAATTGGGATGGGTATTCTAAACAATGATATGATACCACACATGTCTTGACAACAACAACAACAACAACAAACAACAACAAACAACAAACAACAAACAACAAACAACAAACAACAAACAGCAAACAGCAAACAGCAAACAGCAAACAGCAAACAGCAAACAACAAACAACAAACAACAAACAACAAACAACAAACAACAAACAACAACAACAACAACCACAACAACAACAAACAACAAACAACAAACAACAAAGAGCAAACAACAAACAACAAACACCAAACAACAAACAACAAACAACAAACAACAAACAACAAACAACCAACAACCAACAACCAACAACAACAACAACAACAACAACCACAACAACAACAACAACAAACAACAAACAACAAACAGCAAACGACAAACGACAAACGACAAACAACAACACCAACAGCACCACCACCACCACCACCACCACCAACAACAACAACAACAACAACAACAACAATGGACAGCGATCCGATGGAACAAACACACAGACATATACACCATACAATTCACCTTTCAACATGGATCCAAAAAACGAGAACTGTTCTCCATCTGGTTATTTAACATGTAGCTGTGAAAAATGATCCATGTGCAGATGATTTATGATGATTTCCATTGATTTCTAAAACAAATGGTGCTTTTCCATAGTTACCCTTAAACTTTGCCTTGGCAAATCAATGAGGCAGGCGGGGAAGCCACGGGGTCGAAAAGTGATCAATCAACCAATCAAATCAATCAATTTTCACAACTCATAACTCACCAAAGAATGTTTTCTAACATACCCGTACCCAACTCAACATCCATCCCTATCCATCCGTAAAATGCTCCTTGTGGAGCATTTAGCCACTGAGGAACTTTGGGACCATGGTGATCATGACGGAGATCTGCTCCACGGATCACCTGCGGAAAATCTCAATTTTCAATGGGTAAATCAACGGTAAATGGGCCATGTTCAATAGCTATGTTAAATTACCAGAGGGTAACAAATATAGAATACATTTGTAAAGAGATTTCAATGTACAGTAATTGACATTGGTTTGTTTACATGAAACATGTACATATATATGTACATATGTGTGTGTGTGCGCGCATAGCATGTCTATCCACATGCGTGGACAAACAACGAGAGAGCCCTAAATATGTACATATATAATATATTACCCTCTGGTAATTTAACATAGTAGATATGGAAAATGGCCCATTTACAGATGATTTTCCCAGTAAAACCTCCTTTTATAATGGATTTTCCATAGCCATGTTAAATAACCAGAGGGTAGATATCTTATCAAGGACATGATCACTGCAACAAACTCCAAACTCAACTCCAGGGCTTCCAAACTAGTGGGCGCCACTTTTGTATGGCTACGTCCCCAATCTGCCAGTGTCAGCACCTGCTCAGCGGAACTTCATCCCAAAGATTTTCAGGATACCCCATGTTTGGACAGTACCTACATGTACACAACAAGATAAAACAAAACATGTAATTAACAACAATGCATGGAAACCATTGGAAACACATATCAAATTATGAAAAGTCGTTCTTCCCAGAATTCGTTGGGAAAATCTGGTGGAAGCCCCGAAATCTGCGAGCCGCAGCACCTCCGTCACAGATCGGCACGAGCCTAACAGGCGCCAGGTTAATGTGGCCGGTCCAGGATCTCACTCTCCGGGAGGTATGGCAACTCATCAAACAAGGCCTAGGTAAGCCTATGTATACAGCATATTATGCATGCATGCATGCGTGCGTGCGTGCGTGCATGTATGGATGGATGGATGGATGGGTGGCCGGCTTCGTGGTGTTTCTATAAATGGAAATAAATGGGGGATCCCCAAAATGGATGGTTTATGGAGGGAAATTCTATGAAAATGAATGATTTAGGGGCACCCCAATTTTAGGAAACCTCCAATATACAATCATATAAGATTATGGATCAAAGGGGGTTGACGATCTAGAGAGAGAGAGAGAGAGAAAGAAAGAGAGAGGGAGAGATGTTTCTTGTCTTTGATAAATCTATGCATGCATGCATGTATATCAATCAAACGCTACAAATCCAAATGCCTTCTCAGGAAGAATTGGAGGTATGATTTGGGGGCCAGCAAACTTATCAAACGACTTATGGATATGTTTAATATAGTAATAGTAGTTTCAGATTGTTCTATCGCTAGTCTTGTGCAAACATTTCCCTACTAGTGACTTACGTTCATTCCGATGAATCCTACCTGAAGCAACCTGAACAGAAGTGGAACACGACCCATACGACCCTCTGGAAAAACAACCAGTTCACCATTGCATGAAAAATCATGAAAACACCATCGCATGAAAACATATGAGCACTCAAAAATTAAGAATTTTCATGGACATTTAACTTTGTCTATTTGTTTTGCCACATGGTAAACTCAACCAAGCACAGCTGGTGATTAGCCATTTGCCGCAATGCTACGAACACAAATCACAAGCAATTCAGGGTGATTATGTATTCGCCCTACATTGTAGCACATTCAGCCAAGTGTAATGGTTTTGAATAGTGTTGACATATAGGAAATGCACAATTTTTCCCACATGCACTTAAAGCCAACTTTTGAATGCTTAAATTCCCCTTCCCAACCATCAGGCGAGGATCAGGCGTGGTCAATCAATTTTACTCACAATGTAATATCATTATTGTATGTTATATATTATATTATGTTATTATATTGTTAGTTTGGCAGATAGGCAATGAACAAACAACACATAAATTGTCAACCCCATTCTCCTAAATGATAGTTTGCATATTTTTCCCACATTGCATGGTCAAAATCTATCATACCAAATTTCAACATACCCTCTGGTAAACTAACATAGCTATGGATAATCACCATGTTTAATAGGTAAATAATCTATAAATGGGCCATTTTCAATAGCTATGTTAAATCACCAGAGGGTATTTCAAAGGTATGAGCCATAAGCACCGCAGTGAGCGGCGTCGCGTGCCTTGAGAAGGGTCCTGGCAAATTCTTCTAAGGTCCGAATATCCAGTGGAAACGTAACGAAAATGAATAGATAGATAAACAAATAGATAGATAGATGGATAGATGGATAGATAGATAGATCAAATGGATCAAATGGATCAGATGGATCAGATAGATAGATAGGCAGATAGATAGATAGATAGATAGATAGATAGATGGATAGATAGATAATAGATAGGTAGATAGATAGATAGATAGATCGAAAGAAAGAAAGATAGATAGATCACGTGGATCAGATGGATCAGACAGAAAAATAGATAGATAGATAGAAAGATAGAAATATAGAAAGATAGATAGATAGATAGATAGATAGAGAGAGAGATAGATAGATAGACAGACAGATAGATAGATAGATCGAAAGAAAGAAAGCTAGATAGATCGCATGGATCAGATGGATCAGATGGATCAGACAGATAGATAGATAGAAAGATAGAAATATAGAAAGAAAGATAGATAGATAGATAGATAGATTAAATAGATAGATAAATAGATAGATAGATAGATAGACAAACAGATAGATAGATAGATAGATAGATCGATAAATAGATAGATAGATAGATAGATAGATAGATAGATAAATAGATAGATAGATAGATAGAGTGAGATAGATAGATATAGATATATATATATAAAGATAGATAGATAGATAGATAGATAGATAGATAGATAAAAAAAAAATATAGATAGATAAATAGATAGATAGATAGATAGATAAATAGATAGATAGATAGATAGATAGATAGATAGGTGGATAGATAGATAGATAGATAGATAGATAGATAGATAGATAGATAGATAGATAGAATGATAGAATAGAAAAGATTAGATTAGATTGGATTGGATTGGATTGGATTAGATTAGATTGATAGATGGATGGATAGATAGATGGATAGATAGATAGACAAACAAACAAACAAATAGATAGATATGCAACTGAGATAGATATGCAATTGAATAATAATAAGAAGAATAATAGTAATAATATAAATATATGTATATACATGTATCATGAGTATTAATGAGTTTGCTTTTGGGCTTCAGGATCTTAAATCATGTTATATAAATTATTTTTTTGCATGCGCATGCCTGCTTTGTACTATCCTGTGTCTGAAAACAGGGTCTATCAGTATATTTGGTACGCCCCAAAGGCCCCCAAATAGCAACATTTGGAAATGGACAATTGTGACAAATCGTGATAAAAGTTTGGGGGTACCCCGTATTTTCAGACAAACCCACATGTCCTTTGGGGTCAGCAATACCCTCCATCCACCGGAGCAGGGCGTGCGTCCTCAGCTTTCTCGGGGACATAGGGACTGCCATGCGGCAGGACATTCTCTTTGAATCTGAGTTTGGCGTTTGATAGGTTTGCGGCTGGGTTTGCGTTATTTTTTACATTCTTTTTTTCTAAAGCACACAAGCAATTACCTGGCTTGGTGTAAACATGTGGTACCCAAAATCAATGATGAATCCAAAAACTCGCCGAATGTGAAAAACTGACAAATCTATCTCTTTTCATCAAATGGGGATCACCATCCTAAATAATTCGTAATCATCCCAATCTACATATAGCCTATAAAATCCAATTAGGCCCGACAATTTTATACAACAGAAACCCCCAAACAGCATTTCTTTGTCACCGGTGAAGCAAGTCTTCCAAAAACCGTGGGCAAGGAGTCATCGGAACAGCTGCCAGCTGGGTTCTGTGATCCGGATGGAAGAGGGACTTAGAACGACTTAGCCATGGAAAGATCCACCATTTTTAATAGGCAAACGGTAAACCATCTATTTCTATGGGCCATTTCCCATGGCTATGTTAAATAACCAGAGGGTACATTCAATGGGAATTTCAGGATCCTAAAATGTAGTACTGTACCTCCAATTTAGGTTCCTGAAATGGCCATTGATACATGCTTCAAATTATTTTGTGTCCATAACCAGCAAAAGAGTGACTGCCACCTGTTGTTTTTACTGCTTATGGTGTTTGATGTTTTTGCTCAAACTTTGGACGCCAAACAAAATCAAACCAATCAAGTCTGATTGAATGTGATTGTATCCATCCGTTAACCCTCTGCAATGTTGTTGTAAACATAGCTATGGAAAATCAGCACGTTTATGTAATAGGTAAGTCATAAATATGCATAAATGGGCCATTTGTTCCATAGCTATGTTGACAGGGGAAAGTGTGGGCAATCATCTAAACTGAATCAATCAGCCCGTGACTGGTCCAACTCTGTGCCAGCTCTCAGTGCCAAGCAACCGGCCGATCACATTACCTCGAGGGGCAAATGGGGCAAGCCATGCAAATCAATATACCCTGAGGGTAATTTTCAATCTATCCTGATGTGAACGCTACATTTATGTCGTTCTCTCTCTCTCTCTCTCTCTACACACTGCTTGTATACATGTATACCAGATATTGTATATATTAATAACCAAAAAACTACCCACACACATATCTATACGTATACATATATATATAATATACATATTGTACATGATAGATGGTACAGTAAATGGCCAAGAAGCACGGACCCAGCAAATTACTGTAGATACAGAAAACCCACCGTTTGTAGATCATTTTCCTTGCAGGTGTGTTTGCCATATCTATGGCAATTCAATTATGGCAATTTACTGGACAGCAAAGGCCCATCATGTCAAAGATTCCCTACGGTGCCTCCGGGAAAGTAGTTCGCAACACAAAATCTGCCATCTTCTGATAAAGCCATGCCCACATGCGTGCTTCCTGCGGGGAATCGCCTTCGTCAACTGGAGCGATCCATTTTCCAGACTCCAAGCTATTTGCGGAATAAATGGGGATACAAGGGGGATCCCCCAAATGCATGGTTCATAATGGGACATCCTATTATATAAAATAGATAATTTAGGGGTACCCCCATTTTAGGACACCTCTATTTGGCTTTTTTGGGTGCCCCTGCAAATTAATCAATCACAGGGTACTCATCCGGGATTGGAACATATCAAGACTGCAATTTTGGTATCTCTGCGGGTAGCAGTATAAAATTAAGTTCACCGCTAGAAGCCAGATCCTAAAAATTAGCAAAATAAAATATGTATGTGCCCAAAAAAGTGAAAACAACGCGGCATAAAAAAACAAGAACAAATCAACAAATCAAAATCAAATTAAACAGAAAAAAACGAATGCTCGCAACTTATACAAGTAGTGACCGTTCTGGTTTCCGGCGGCGGGAGATCTCTAAAATTATGATCGGTTAAGATCAACTTCAGTGAGAAAGCAGGAGGGGAAAATTCGCACTGAGATGACGACCACAATCATTATACCTGACATATTCCCCCACGTTCAAGAAAATCGAACCCTTGCATTTAGGACTGGATAGCTGGCTACACTGCAGCAATTCTCAATCACGCCAGATCTTCAGCCCTAGTGATCCATACAAATCGGCCACGTTTTCCCGTCGCCCCCTGTCCTTTCCAAACAACTTGAGTGAAGTGTCCAGTGCCCTTTTGGTAGTCACCACCTGGGCGTGCTCGGGATACTGGAGTTGGACCCCTGATTTAACATAGCTATGGAAGATGGCCCAAAGCTATTCGGCTATAGATGATTTACATCCCCCTTTGAATTAAGTGAGAGTGTTGGTGTCAGCAATTTTATAGTGATAATTCTGGAGACGTTGACCCTCTTTCTGAAAATGCATCTATAGAATCAGAGACCCCAAGGTATTTTCAAGTTGACAATCTCTATAGAATTGATGTCACTGAGGTTGTTTATGAGCATCATCCCCTATAGACTTGCTGACACCAAGTCACTCTCTCAGAGCCTTTTTTAGGTTGTGGGGTTAGTTGGCCTTCTATAAAATCAGACTCCCTAAGTAGTATCATTCATTGACAGCTGACCTAAGACTCTCTGCTAACTAGTACTCAGTGCTGCATTCAACATGAAATCTCTATAGAATCAGAGACCCCAAGGTCCTATATAAAATTGCAAGCGTTGACGCTGGGTAGGTACCCCTAAACAAAGCAGGGGGTTAAAACGCACCATTTTCCCCAGCTTAACTGTCCTGATTCTGTAGAGGAAATTCCAAGGGGGATTGATTTACCATGATTTACCTCATGAACATGCTGATTGTCCATAGCTATGTTATGCTATGGTTCAATTACCACCGGTTTACCCATCGTACTTGTGGCAGAACCCAAAAGTGGTTTGTGTCAAAATTCAAAGGAATTGAAACTACCCCAGCAAAATCCCAGCTCAGGCTTGTCCCCAGTGCTTAGCAAAAGTATGCTGGTGATTCATGCGCACCTAAGTTGTTAATTACCACTAGTAGCTGCAATAAATAAACTGCACAAAACATTGTTTGGCCATGTATGAACCACAGTGAAAAAGAAGTGGTCATCAAAATTCATGAAAATGGAAGACACAACACAAACATATCATGAATAGCACCATCCCACTTCCATTAAGTGACCAAAATCGTAGGCGGCAATCTCGTCATACCAGGCCTTCACCATCCTCGGCGATTCGTCATGAGGGGCACAGGGAAAGAAACCTCAAGTGATTGACATGACTGTTGGAAGTCCAAGTGAGGTTAGCTCTCTTTGTCATCCACCACATAACCAATTAGCGGGTCGCAATACTTCCCCTACCAAAATATTCAAGACTAATCCATTTCACCTACCCTTCAACACCGGAATGATAAACTCCCGACTAATGTTGGATCCTGATTAGTGTGGGGATACTGAATTGTGTCCACAGACCTCAAAATTATTCTGAAACTTTGGAAATGATCGAGGGTACAGTTTTGTGTCCACAGGATTTTGGTGTAAGTTTT
>Ga0126342_10019744_pt1 | contig 11414 bp, 8 predicted proteins | sample Cyp1metagenome_FD_92528 | JGI IMG/M metagenome (GOLD analysis project Ga0126342, IMG submission 92528) | Coral microbial communities from Lord Howe Island, Old Settlement Bay, Australia - Cyphastrea 1 metagenome | ecosystem: Host-associated > Invertebrates > Cnidaria > Coral ... | reverse complement strand
CAGCCTACCCAATGTAGAATGTAGACCCTTTTTTTACTTAAAATTTCACACAAACTGAACCTTGGAGGCCTCGATTTTGTACAGTTGAGTTCTTCTTGGGGGTCCTGATTATATATAGAAAAATGCATTTTTTTTCTTGGGGGTCCTGATTTTGTACCTATAGAATCAGACCTCAACCCTTTAGGTGAATTCCCAAGAGGATTATATATATATATATATATGTATAGTCATGTCTCTGTGTCACAAATACACAGAAACATACACAGACCATATACTCCTTCTGTCTTTTGGAGGGATCACAGCATGCGCAAGACATGCTTCATTCCGAGCTGCTCAGCATGGACATCATGGGACGTATTCTGAAATCATGTGCACATTAACATTACCCTCCAGTGACCCAGTGAACTAACATAGCTAAGGAAAATGGACCATTTATAGATAACTTTCCTACTAATAATGGCACGTTTCATCCATGTTCCATAGTTATGTTAGTTTGCTGGAGAGAATAAGAAGTTTCCATGTGCAAACCAAGTGGTTGCACCCACGAGGGTTTAATGCCGATATCGTGACGGCTTGGCAGAGCTAGTCACCTACAAAGAGCCGGACCGGAGTACATTCGAGACGGGCTACACGGCTACACCATGGCAACGGGCCAAAGATCTGCCTTCAAATCTGACACTTGAATGGAAAAGGATACATCTGTGGGCGATTAAACCGAGAGTTTTAAGTATGATTTCCAAGTAACATCAGTAAAGCAAAAGGATTCACCAGTCAAAACGTTATCATTTTTATGGGTGGTTTATGACATTGCTTCGCTAACATTTAGTTGAATTGTAATACAGACATCATTAGCCACGTACCCAGCTATACCCAGCCAAATTTTCTGGGCAATAATGCGTCCTATCCTTCATTAGTTGCTTTACATTGTTTTACTAAGACTACCCAATTGGTTATGGCCGGAAATACAAGTTGTAAGTCAGTAAGTCACCCCATGAAAATGGTTCATGATAATCCCATTAAAAAAAAAACATATGCAAAAATAACCCGAAGAATAACTGGTAAAGGGAGGGTTTTTCCTACGGTTTTCCCATGGTTTTCCTATGTTTTCGAAAAGCCCTGGGATGTTTCACCCAGCTTCAGTTTCGTTCCCAGGTCACGGTGCTGCAGTGTCCAGTGAAGTGCGAGAACCGACCGGACCAGAACCCAGCAGTGGCTCAAATGACATGTGAATTAGGCAATTAAATAGAACATCATATGAATATAAAGCATATTTGAATGTGTATAATATATATGTATACACATATTACATGAATATACATATATACATAAGAATATATATAATATACATATCATATATATACATATTATATATACACATATCATACAATAATATACATATCATATACATATCATATCACATATTTATAAATATTTATATATATATACATATACACTATGCTATATTTTTTTTTATATGTTAAAACATATTATATATATGTGTGTGGTTTATTATACATTATATATCATATGTATAAATTATAAATTACAAATCATATATATTATACTATATATATTTTATAATATATATATATATGTTATATGTATATAATTTAAATTATATATATGTTTTATTTGTGATACATATAAATGTGTTGTATTTTTGGTTATTCAGATTATTTCTATTCTTATATACGCTTTACATACGTGTATATATATATATATATGTTTTATATATAAATGTGTTATATATATACACTGTGCGTACAAATGTTATTTTTATATATATGGACACATATGGACACGCAACTATACTTGTATGTAGCAATCCACAATCTTCCTCATTTTCGAGTTAGCTCAAAACATGTAGCTGGCACAATTTCAGAAGGGGTCATGTGTTTGACTTTAATGTTGTGCTGCTGTCTAAGCAGATTTGGCCCAAAAAGTGGCTCCTAAATTTCTGGGCTGCAACAGAGGTACCATCTCTATTAAACGAATCATTTGGGACTGAACCTGGCAGTTGAACACATTGGGGAAAATGCAGGCTCGCTCAAGTGGAACGAGCTACCTCAGCAACACCGCGGTAGCTCAAACACATCGCTCTAGCTCGATGGCATCGAGCTGGCTCAATTTTTTTGAGCGAAAAAAACGAAAAAAAAAAACACCTCAAAAAAATTGAGCCAGCTACGTCATGTTGAGCTGGCGAACGAATGTGAAAGCTCAAAAACGAATACATAGTATGTATTGGCCAGGATGATGACGGCACACCGAGCTGGCTCAAGGGCATGTAGCTGGCTCAATTTTTTTGCGTTTGCTTTTTTCTTCTGTTTTTTTCATTCAAAAAATTGAGCCAGCTACCAGGCGCTGAGCCAGCAACGATGCATTGAGCCAGCTACGTGGCACTGAGCCGGCAACGAGGGCATGGTGAATCTGTACTGTACGGGACCGACGGATTTTCCGATGCAGCCTTTGCAGTTCCAACAAATCAAATTATTGATTAATTCTGGCACTATGTGAGATAAAATAGAAGACTGGCAGTCTATACATATATATGTAACCCCAACCGTAAAATTATGGTCAATCTGAGGCAACACCAGTTTCTTGAGGGAGACGCGTACCCTTGAGCTGGAAGGAGATTGGGAAAGGCAACTTTCGATATACACATCGAATTACATGATTGACTATGTCCACAACGATGCATGCGTATATTCTTGGGATGGTCTATCTCTATATTTGTCTGTAGGAATCCTCCCCATTCATGGTTTGGGTATATAGGCTGTTGGTCCAATGGTGCTCCAATCCCCTAGGCTTCCAGTCACACCTTCTCAGAAGATGATTTAGGTAGGTTTGGAGGCTCCAAAAACTTTCCCGTAAAGTCTGGAAGCCTAGGGATCAGTTTTTGTCGAGTGAAAACATGCTAGAACAAACCATGTTCTTGAGCATTGCTTAACGGGATGTTATTTTCTCACCGGAAATCCCGCTGGGCATTGCTTAAAGCGGAAATGCCATATGATTCGCATCCCTCAATCAGCAACTCCAAGATGTTCAAAGATTCCTCACGGATGGTCCTGGAACTCAAAAGATGTTGAAGAATCCTCAAGTAGATCCAAGTGCTGTGGGGTCCGATCCAAGATGCTCGTTGCTTTCCCACGACGCCCTCCGTGACCAAAGGCGGAGGGCGTTGTCTTCGCCGTTGTACACGTTATGGGTTTCACTGAGGCGTCAAGATGGCGCACTGGACATGGAGATCAGTGGCCCCACAGTGGACACGCATCAAGTAGCTGATTTGTTGTTCTCCAAACCGTTTCAAGGGATTGACATTTTGGTATGTTGACGGTGTATATACATATATATATATATATATGCAGATACATACATACATATATATATATATATATGTATAATATATATCTATATACATAATTATACATATATATATATTCCAAAATGATTTCTCATTTAGTCACACACCAGCTAACCAATTCCAGAGCCTATCGAAATGATTTCAGACTGATTCTTCCACATGGCGAAGCCAAGAACATCCAAAAAACATCAGCACAAAGGATGGTATAAACCTGCTCTTATTGGAGGTTTGTTATTGGGTTTGCCACAATACTTGAAATCAGTACCCCCCCACGGTGCGCCCACTGGAACGGACATTGAAAAACGATGTTTAGCACCAAACAAAACATTTGGACAGCAGTCGTACAAATAAGCAAACGTTAAAATCCTTTGGACTAAACATGCTCCGTCCAAACCCCACGTTCGCCCACACCCAAATAACACACCCAAAGAACATCATCTACTTGTCACTAGAGGATGAATGAAAACACTGACTATACGCAGCGATTTTGACTTTAGGTTTTTAGATTTTTTGAGGGGTTTAGGTTTTTCGGTTTTTGCGTTTTTTGGGTTTTAGGGTTTTAGGTGTTGGAAAGTAAAAATGCTAGCCCTATGCAGGGATTTAAGCATGTCAAAGGATATGCGGAATCCGATGCGGGCAAACGTGGGATTTGCAACAAACATGTTTAGTTGTTTGTTGTTTGATGCCCCCATCAGAATGTGAAGTTCAGGATGCAATGCCTTTGGGGCTGTGGGGTCATCGTTCCTCGCCGCACAACTGGGGGCCGTACCAGCAATGGCACGGCAACAGCACGGTGCATGCACCGGAAAAAAACGCAAGCCACCAGGGATCTAGCCATGCAGTTAAGGCCCTTTACCAGTTGTGGTTAGAAATCGGGTTATCATTCCATAAATCACTGACTTAGAACTGGTCTTAAGGATTATTTCGGATGATCCCTGGAGCATATAGTCACCTGGTGTTCCGGCCCCAAAAAACGGTACCTGGTTTTTGCTCACCGTGTTACATCAAAGCTATGGGGATGGCTCCACTGTTTTGGTATCCCATGTGACGGGGTATGCCACGACAGATTTCGAGGTTCTACCAGACTTAGTGACAATAGTAGGGCTACGTATATAGATTCAAACATGGAAACAGACACACACAAGAGTTGGTGTGTACAAGAATCGGATACACTCCGAACAATGAAAAGGTTGGATATTCAGAAATAACCAACGAAATGATACAAAATGAGGGTTTTCTGACCATGCCAAGCAACGGTGCTGGCATGTAGTCGAGGGGATAATGCTGGGTTAAAACCTTGGGTGGCTACTATTATAGTATTTAATTTAATTAATACTTTGACGTTCCTGATATTCGTGGGGATGTCTAGTTGCCAACCAGCCATTCTCGCAGGATACCAGTATATCTAAGATTGGCAATGACAGCATATAGTACAAAGTTGTTCTTGGCCATTTCACTCATGGTAGAGATCTCCTTGGACTCCCCCTGAATATACCGGAAGCAATGATATGCGGCTCATCACCTACAGCACTATCTAACTGCTACGCGCAATTAAGTACTTGGATCATCTTTTGCGTTTGATCAATGATTGCAGTGATTGCCCCAAATACCAGGTGTGGATGCTATTACAAGTCACCCCCTCTATGGAATGAGGATCCATGATAATTTACAACCATAAAAATGCAGTGGTATTTCGGGCTTTAACTGGGCCTGGCATTTGGGTAATCCCTTGTAGTTAGGAAGTGATAACCAGTGCGTTCCCCAACATGTCCTCCTGGGAAGCGTTGGCCATTGCAGCCTTTTGCTGATCAGCCTCACCTCAGTCTAAACTTTGAACAAACATGAGTTTATTACATTGTTGGATTTACGTGGGTTTACCACATTCGTTGCAAGTTTCAAATACTGCGCAGGTGTCTTGAGTTAAAAAGAGGTAGCAATGCTGTGATGCCTCCGAAGATCGGGAAGACCCGGACACGTTGCTGCCTAGTCCCTAACTTTGTTGTATATATATATATACACCTATGTTGGGTATCAAACTGGGTCTGCCAGATGTTTTGTTGTTTTGCTGTCACCGAAGAACATGTTTGAACGTGTGCTACAATATGAATGTCGCACCTCACATGCTGTGCCGATCGCTGACGACTGGAGCTGTTTGCGCCACAAGAAGCCGGGGGACATCACCAGCGTCTAAGTGGGATCAGTAGGGCTGGTGCTTCGTTGCTTACGTTGTAGAAGGTTATCTGGTTGGTGGTTTGGAACATGTTTTATTTTTCCATATATCGGGAATAATCATCCCAACTGACTAATATTTTTCAGAGGGGTTGAAACCACCAATCAGTTGTTGTACTTGAGGCATAACCTACTAGTAGTCCCTTTGGTTCCAAGAAGAAGAGAGGTTTCAAAAAGTTCCCGCTTTTTAAGGTGCTAGCAAGTTCCCTGAGCTTGCCTTGGTGTGGCTAGTGACTGGAGCCCCCCAGAAAATTTGCCACAATCATTGTTGAAGTGATCAAAATGTGTGTTTCCTGGGCGATGTTTGTCCTATTTAAAATATGTTCTATATAAAACTAATTGACAAAATCATCTAAAATCTATTCCCTAACAAAAAATCATCTACTGTGATCTACTACTGTGATCTACAGTGCAAATGGTCCCCAAGGTGCTACCGTTTCGACCGCGGCGGCCGCGCATCAAAGCTGCGCGGAACGGTGGAGACGCCGGAGGGCAGGTCACATCCGCGTCTTGATGCGCAGGATGTCCTGCGATTTTTTCTTCGCGATAGGGTTAATCAGCTGAAATGATTAGTTTTAGTGAATTTTAAATAGTTTTATAACATGTGTTTAGCTTTAAGCAACAAGAATAATGGTTGATAGCACACCAGAAACTTTTTATGTAGCCATGGTTCAAGCAAAATTAAAGTGGGGGGTTGATCAAAATTGGCATCCTGATGTCACACAAATGTAATTTTCTCCTGTAGTATCGCACACGACTATGCAACGTGTTTTTTTGCATGTGTTTCGTCTTGGTCTTGGATCCCAAACGACTCCGTTTTCCTCCACCTCGACCATGGAAAGCCAACCTTGAATCTGCTGCCGATGACCCCTGCAGTTTTCAGGCACTCGCGACTCACGGCAACACGTGTTTCATGATGTTCTGCCAAATCTTGAATGTGGAACGGATTTCTTCCACCGACCCTCTCAGGAATACCATCTGTTGTGGTCCCCCGGGTTCGCTTGGAGGACAGGGGCGACGGCGACCATGGCATGACATAAGCCGCAAGAATCCCCATCCTTGGTGAAGCCCTCCGAGGATCGATTTGTTTGTTGTCATTCATGGGCGCTGTGTTTTCCACCGTTAAAAGACATGGGCGCTTCACATGTTTTGCAAGTAATCATTGACCCAATGGTAGCCACATTAAATACCAGTCACATCGCCATGTTTCTTTCTTTGCAAAGCCGGTTGCCTGGTTGGTGATTGAGGCAATTGCGGATGGTTTATACATCGCATTCCTAGTAGACGTTTGGGTACCAGTCGAGGACCTTTGGGACCTTTGCTTTCTTCCTGACGTTGCACCTGGCGCACGGCCACGCCATCCGTTGGCCACGCTACGCCAGCAGCTGCTGGGACGTGCCTCGGCTCGAAGGGATCATGGCCCTACGTGTGAAATCCCCAGCAGGTAACCCCAATAGCTGGATGGTTTATAGTGGAAAATCCATCTGTAAATGGATGATGCAAGGGGGTACTCCGTTTTGAGGAAACCTCCACATGGCTATTGATTCTACAAACGCATGCAGCATGGAAACATGAATAGTATACACTTATCAAGTTATATGAACACCCGACTCTTTAAAGGCATGTGTTTACAGAATTGTATCTGTTTATCTCTTTTTCATGTTTGGCACATCTCGCTTAGAGGGGTGTCACTTTGATTTCCACCTGTTTCACAAGCAAACCCACCACCCCAAATCAAATCCTAGTTATCCATAGGGTTAGGGGATCTGCATGGTTTTAATCACATGCAAATGTAAGTATATGTAAGTCTAAGATAGTCTAAGTAAGTATACATGTGTGTGTGCACGTTGTGCATACAAATACGCGTATGTGATATATATATATATATATATATATGTATACATATACAATATATATATATATAGAGAGAGAGAACACATATATATATATACTATATATATATGTTTTATTATTCTCATGATCATGTTTATTTATATAGTTGTTTATTGATTTATTTGTTTCTTGTCTGAATTTTGCCACAGCCCCAATTTCCCATGTTTTTAACGGGGGGCCACCTCAGGTTCTTGGCCCACTGATGGCATCTGCCTGCTGCGCGCTGCAGCTGGTGATGAATCTGTTGAATGCCGGCTGCGCCAAGTTCAACACGATCCTTGGCCCCTGGAGGCCTTTCTTTCTGGGAGCCTTGGCGGCCTAAACATGTTCGCCCCAACCCGGACGTTGCTCCACACTTACAATCGTCATGATCATGATCCTCATCATCATCATCATCATCACACCATCACACCATGATCATCATCACATAAACATTCGCCACCCCCTCTGAACAATATGTTGACTGGAGTAGTAACATCAACTTTATCTTCATGAGGGATCAAAAATTTGCCACCCCCTATGAACAATATTGGGGTAATAACATCAACTTTATCTTCACAAGGGATCAAAATTCGCCACCCCCTCTGCACACTATGTTGATTGGGGTAATAACATCAACTTTGTCTTCATAGCCACCTGAAGTCAGACGCGGCGCAACGTCAGGGTTGCAGCGAACATGTTTCAGTCTAAAGATGACCCTGAAATCTGAATATGGCGTCATTTGGTGTCTCAAAATTCTGCCCCAGACCTTCACGAGAACAGGTGATCTGTCCATTTTCGGGCGCTCAGGATGTCTTCTGGTCACCTCTCTCCACTCCTCGCCCTTGCTGCGATGCAGTCAGTTGTGGCCAGGCGTTGAGTGATGCCGTCGCTTGGGATGGTCATGGATGGTTAGAGGGGCGATGGACCCATGGAATTACTGGCTGCTTCACCGCAGTGGGTCACAAATTGCGCCAGTCATCATCAGGGTAGGCAGGGTTACCACCACCTGGGGTGAACCACTAAGAGGTCAACTTCTTTGTAAACGGCCGAAGAATGCCGAAAACTAAACGGGTATATTAATTGGGTGATAGTGGGAAGCCAGCTACCAGGAATCCAAAGAATCCCTTTCCCTAATCAAGATACAGAACATGTCACTTCAGGGGTTCTTTGGGTGTTTGTTCTGTTACGCGCAGAGGGATACTTTGCTTGAAGGTCTACGACTACGGACCATGAGTTCAAACGTTGGGTTCTATCAACTACAAAAAGATGCGAAGTTGGATGTACAAGGGAAAAACCTGACATTTTGCTGAGATGAACATAATAAGATAAACTATAATTATCCCAATCGGTGTTCCTGTCAAGTACTTCCGTCAACCCAGCAGCCCTACTTGGTTCCCGGGTGGTGCTCTTTTTGACTTTTTTTTTCATTGCCATTGTTGCCATCTTGCCCGCTTTCATTGTTGCCATTTTGCCCGCTGACTCTGTGGCAGTTGCGGATGATGAAAGGGCCGGGGATGTGATAAGAATTTGGATTATACAAGCTTGAGATAGTCCAGTTGGATACCAAACTAGAGCTGGAAACCGAACTAGAGAGCGATGGCAGTGTTTGACACTAGGCTGACAAGTTGGAACGCTTTCCATCTAGTCTTGGCCCTGCGACCTATGCGTCCCATGGCTGTGTGCGCAGCGTCATGGCTTCCAGAAGGTCCAGTTTCAAAGGCACGTGATTTGCAAGAGCTGCAGGTCTGTGCTGAAGGATTTGAAATCTAAGGCAGGCCAGAATAAGCAATTGCAACATAACACGCCCAACTCTGCTGACACAAGTCTAGAGGCTGCTGCAAGCAGGAAGAAGTTAGGATCCGTTCTTTCCTCAGCACTTCTTTCACCAAGCATTAGGCCAAAACAAGCTTCGTTGACTCAGGCGCGGACCACCCAGGGCCCTCAGCGTCACAGCTGATTGCTGTCGATATGACACAGCAGTTCTGCCCGCATCATTTGGATCATTTCATGAGAGTGCCGCGTGTAGGTGTTGCATGTGGCCAACTCCCCACTGTTGCAGTTTCTTGAGCAGTTTGTGCCAGGCCTTGGCCCTTTCTTATTTGCCATTGAAGTTCACGACCAAAATTTGCAGCGAATCAGACGCAGACGTCCGTGAACTTCTTCGCTGCATCCATGATGTTAATATGGTAACCAGGCCTTTGATTGAGGGAACCGATCTCTACATCGGAACCAGCCCTTGTCAAGATTTCAGTTCAGCTGGCACTGGCAGAGGCCATGTGGTCATATTGTTTTTCCATGCTTTTCCGCTCTGGAAGACCCATCGTGAATTTCTGCCAACTGACAGGAACAAAGGGCCAGAACGGACAGCTCTGGCACAAGCAGTGCGACAAAATTGTTTCCGAAAGACCCCGGGTCGGTCCCTTAGAGTTTTGATTGATGAAGTCGTGGCTTGGAAGCCACGAAACCACTAGTGTGGCCAAGGCGTTTGTCATAGAGAACGTCGAAGGCATAACAAAGGGTCACCACAAAAAAGGTTGAGACTCCGCCTTATCCATCTTGGGAGAGGCCGGATATGCCAGACACTTAGTTGCAGCATTGTCTGGCAACTGCAATGCATTTTTCACCTTGTTAGTGCCACAAGGTTGTTTTGCACAAGCTCATGCTGACAGCTCAGCACGGGTTGCTGCAAAAACATGTCCGCCTATTCTTGTTTGGGGTCCGTGTTGGCTCCATCATTCCAGCAGTTTGGAGCATGTTTGGCCGCAGCCATTGCTGCATGATGCCGGGGCCTCACACCTTGAGAAGATCGATCGGCTTAAATCCGTTGATGGGCATATGCAGTTTCAATCTGCCATTGCTCACCTTTCAGGGACTCCGCGCAGTGAGGTCAACTTGAGAATGATTTTGGCCGAAAAGCCTCGGCAGGATGCTGTCACTGTTGTTGAGGAGGAGCAGCGCAAGACCTTTAAAGATAATTTGCAGTATGTTCCAAACTTGGCCGTCATGGTTTCTTTGTCGTTTGGTTCCATTCTGTGCCAATGTTTTCATAGCCGAGGCCCGCCAAGTCTCATGTCGAAATTACTGTCAGATTGCTAGAAAAGAATGCCAGAGTGTTTACTGCATATCAGAATGTATGTAAAGCAGAGCGTTGGAAATTATGCCAGATCAAGATGCCGGGAAATTTTGCATGATGGGGATAAGTCGACGCTAAGGATGTAATTTCTAGTGGTGATCGCTTGATTCAGAAGTTGCAATGAATCTGCACCGTGCCCGTTTTCATCATCAGGAAAAGGCACTTGCAAGTCAGGTGTTCGGGTGGATTTTGCAAGCCTGATGCTGGCCTTGCTGGGGCCTTTTTTCACGCCAGCTCTTGCGTAGGTCCTTGAAACCGACGGTCGACATCCTTGTGCTTTCCCGGTCAGCAAGTGCTCGGTGTGGGTAGTGACATCCTGCTGCATCAATATAGAGATCACTGTTCCACCTTGTGTGACACAGAAAATGGGTTTTGGCTACAAGATCTGTTTGCAGCCTCAGCTACAGTCCTTGCCTGTGGAGACATCCCACCAATAATTGGTCCCAAGCTCCAAGTTGCGCGTTGCATGCGCCTTGTTCAAAAAGGATCGCCAAAAAAAAGCTGACAGAAAAAATCGCCTGTGGTTTGCCCGCACTGTGGCAAAGAGGCGCGGCCGGCTTCTGGAGTCTAGCCGAAGTTGAAACCAGTCCAGCTACCTGACCCCACCTGACTCTACCAAATCAGATCCCGAAAGCAAAACGACAGAAAGCCGCTGCTGTTCCAGGGCCCCTTTGATGACAAGCGAGAAATTGGAACCAAGATGGTCGCTTCGACTGATTGGATGAGGTAGCTAGTTGAAAGCTTTTATGGTGTTGGGGGCAGCTTTACGGCTCAAGGTAGTAAATGAGTAAGAGGTGTAATAAGTGCGGCCAGGGT
>Ga0126342_10019743_pt1 | contig 11414 bp, 11 predicted proteins | sample Cyp1metagenome_FD_92528 | JGI IMG/M metagenome (GOLD analysis project Ga0126342, IMG submission 92528) | Coral microbial communities from Lord Howe Island, Old Settlement Bay, Australia - Cyphastrea 1 metagenome | ecosystem: Host-associated > Invertebrates > Cnidaria > Coral ... | reverse complement strand
GATTCTTGGGCCATCAAATTTGGGTACCTCATGGTACCTCGTGGACCCTCGCAAATGCCTGACCTTGGGATCCTTCTTTACGAGGTTCCAATCAAATTTGGATGCTTTGGGATATATATCTATTTGTACGTATATACATAAATATACTGTATATATATAAATACATTAGTTAGTTATATTATATATTATATATTCATATATTTGTAGGATATTGGTGTTCCTTTCTTAGGGTTGAGATTGTTCTCCAAGCCTCGCGGATGTTGATGTACCGCTCGCAGCAGGTGGCAAGTTTCAGAGTCTCTCCAGGGGACAGATGACCAATTCACCCGCAGAGCTGCCGGTGACGATAGAGTCCCCTGACCAAGGGAAGAATGGCTGGGTTGGAGCCAAATTTGATTGGTATAAGGATATTTTTTTGGTGAATATATAAAATTGATATAACATATAATATATAAGTATAAGTAGTAATACAAATTATATCATTATTAGTTGGAACTCCATTTCTAGGTTTGATTTCAGTGATAGAAGATGATCCACAGGCACTTGAGGCGGGACATTTTGGGAATGTGTAACTGGCTGTGCCATTGATTTGACTCAGTCCTCAAGCTATGATGAGCAGGTTTCAACATGAACCCCAACACCATGAAAGAAGAAAGAGAACACCTGCGGTGTTCTTTTTCTCCATTCTTCTGATAGTGTTTGACACTACTGAGCCACCGAATCCAATTAAATCTGCTTCACAAAGCCGTGTTTTCTGCGGGCCCGCAGGTTTGTCCAGCTGAAACAAGCAGATAAGACTCCAGCAGGTGTGGACGAGGGGAGGACCTTGTGTCTGATTCACGGGCATCTCAAATCCCAGAAATTTATGGAACAAAAACATGTTTTCCTGTGTTTTGTTCCTCAAATCAAGCCATTCATCAAAGTCGCGGCATTGGTGAGCAATATCAGCATGACTGACAGGGATTGAGATTTGCGCATGTTAACCTGTATTTTGTTGCTGTCCCCGTCGTTGTGCTCATCATTGAGCACAACAACAATGAGTCATGGTTGATGAGTGGAATACACATGACAATGAGACACTTAGCAACAGTGAACATCATTATCAACACCATCATCATTGATGCTCATTAATATGAGTAAATATCAGCTGTCAATATTTGTCCCAAGATCAAGATCCCCAAGATCCCATTATCAATACATGACATGTCAGTAAAGAGCAACTATCCCAAGGTCAAGGAATATCTGGTTGGTGGTTTCAAACATGTTTTATTTTCCATTTCATATATGGGATAATCCTTCCCATTGACGAACTCATATTTTTCAGAGGGGTAGGTATACCACCAACCAGCCAACCAGTATTTATACACTAAATGAATCCTATAAATCAATAATCCCCAAGATATCCACATTTAGTGTATAAATAGGATCATTTATATCCACACTAAGTGGAGTTTGATTTATATCCTTATCCCCAAGATATCCCATCAAACTCCACTGATCCACATCTGATGAAGTCACAGGACCTTCTCCACCTATCGACCTGGACCCAGAGCCGTGCCCAGCGGGACTCCTGTCGTACGAGGGGCACGTGGACGACGATTTCTTGGAGCGACTGCTCCGTATACAGCGGGACCATGCTGGGCAGGTGGGGTGGTCACATCTGGTAGTGACATCGCAGGTCGAAGGTGTACCAAATGTGGTAACAAATGTGGTAATTTGACGTAGCTATGGAGAATCATATGGAAGATCATCATTTCAAAGAAAACATCATAGATCATCATAAATAGTCATAAATCATCATAAATCATCTACAAAGAATCATAAATCGTCATACATCGTAATAAATCGTCGTAAATCATCTATAAATGGGCAATTCTCCATGGCTATTATATGCTATTGTCTTGAATAGCCAGAGGCCCCTTGAAGGTCATTCTCTCCATTGACGATGCCGTTCGCTTGGTGGACGACGTTGCCGAGCTCTTGCGGAAGGAGGAGACGTTGCAGCGGGTTCAGCTTCAGCAAGTGGTGGTGGTGGGGGACCTTCATGGACAGTTCTTTGACCTACTGCGGATCTTTGATACCACCGGAAACTGGGTGATGGTTGAAGCGTATCCCAAACTGGGAGGTTGGGCTGGACGGTGGAACTATAGTCAAATTATGTCAAATTAGAGGGTACTGGTGGTTATGAAATGGTCTGAATATGTCTGATTGAAATGTGGGGGATCAATTGGTTTGTAGCTCTACGACTTTATCCCCACTAAGCAGATGATGATTTCCACTGACTTTGCATTTGCTTCAGACGTTTTTTCCCCAACCACCATCCAGGAAAGGTAAGCGAATCGAATCCATACCTCTTCAATGGAGATTTTGTGGATCGTGGTGCTTTTTCTCTGGAGACCATCCTGCTGCTCTTCGCGTTGAAACTTCGCTTTCCAAGAGCAGTTTTCATGAACCGCGGGAATCACGAAGCAGCGGAATTGAATTTGAGATACGGCTTCGCTGCAGAGATTCGAGAGCGCTATGGTGCGGCTGGCAAGCGTTTGTTCGATGCCTTCGCCGAAAGCTTTCGATGGCTACCTTTAGCACATGTGCTAAATGACGAGGTGCAGCCAAATGATATTTTGAACCAGTCATGTATCATGGGCGATTATCTAGAATGTGTATGAATTTTGTTACCATCATCATCATCATCATCATAATCATCATCATCATCAATATCAATCATTACTAGTAATGTGGTTAAATAATGATAGTGATCATCATATCATTATCATCATCATCATCCCATTCATTCTAGTTCATTTTGAGCCTTCTGCTCTTCGGCCGAAGGTCTTTGTGGTCCACGCCGGGTTGCCGGGTCCAGATCCCCGTTTGCCCTTCAACGATGCGGGTGGCAAGGGCACGGGTTACGATGCCATGGTGGACAGCGGCCGCCGGGGCGGGGGCCAGAACCTGTCGCTGTTGGGCCACTTGCCAGATATGGATACATATGTCAGTTTCAAATGCCAAGTGTTGACATTTTTCTCAAAGAGTCCTTGTTCTTTTTTTCTTTGCATCTGCTTTCAGAACAAAATACGTCAGTTATTTGCCTTTTCCCAACAAGCCCAAAACAAAGATTGGCTGGCGAATCCTTATCGCGACATAAGGCTAAAGCTATAAAATCCCCGAACACAGCCACCCAAAAAATATTAAAGTGGTGAATTCTGTCAACATATAGCAGCAACTAGAATATACAGTATAGCATAGTATAGCTATAGTATACTATAATCATCACAAGTTTTGAATACCTGAAACTCCTTATAAATCGCACCCACATAAATAACGCAACAACATATGTGAATTCTGAGGATTACATCGAAAAAAAACAATTAATCCCATTGAAAGAATATCGAAAGCACATCAAAAATTGTTGTAGTAGGTACATGAAGGTACAACATCTAGGTCTCAAAATGATATCAGTTCAAGAGTATCTTAAAAGTAGTTCAATCATAGTATAGCAACCCCAGAATTTAGGAACGTCAAATCCCACTCAGTGATAAATCACTTTTTTGGCATCTTTTTTTGAGGGGTTGCATATCACACTATAGTATACTAGTTGGTTAACCCATACTATATCCATATAGTTATATCCCATTATTATATCCCCAATAAACATCCATAAACTATAGTTAAACCATGTTAACCCCCTAAAACAGTAATACATCCAGAGAAATCCATCACTTTGTTGGGGTGCCATTATCATAAACTGCTAAATCACCCATAAAACAGTGATAAATCATGATCAATGGCCATGTCAGGAACCGAAATTGGAGGTACCGATAGTTAAACATAAATGGCAGTGTGTCAAAACCTTGTACCCCTGGTGAACATCAAAATAGCTGGTAAATGGATGTTCATCCCACTAAAAATGGTATTATAGGTATTGATCCATCCCCAAATCAACCACTTTGTTGGGGGTGTCATCCAGCTCCCGTAAAGGCTACAACCCGGACAACGTCAGCCTGCCGCCGCGGCGCCATGAGCTGAGCCTCCAGGACATCGCCAACCTGCCGCGCGGCGGCGACCCGGCCACGGACCTGCGGGACTTGGAACGGCTGCCGGAGGCAAGGGATTCCCGAAAAAAAAAGGGGGGAAGGGTGAGGAAAACCATGGAAAACTGGAAAACAATGAGATTTAGATAATTTTTATAGATTCGTTCTCTTCATTCATTCGAGGAACTTCTAACACGCTCTTGATGCTATGCTTTTCGCTTTTTATTCAGCCAACTTCCAACGCGCTCTTGATCTACGCCCTTTTCACTCTTTCAAGTAACTTCTATATGATATGCTACGCTCCTCACTTTTGAAAGTAACTTCTGACATTATTTTTGTATCTTCTCATGTGTCATCATCTGTGGTTTTATTTTTGTTAAGTCTCGCTTCGATCGTTCCAACTCGCATGGTCGCTAAGCAGCAAAACATCACCCAATTTCGTGCCAAAAGGTGCCGCAAAAACTGCTAAACATTACTTTTGAAACCCTGGAAAAATTGATTTTAACTAGCTGATTAGGTGTTGTTTTTGTTGTTGTTGTTGTTGTGGTGGTGGTGGTGGTGGTGTTGGGCGGTGGTTAGCCTTTCTTTCGCCTGACGCACTCCCCCTTGCTGCCAGCCGGGGTCGCCGGATCCTCCCATATGATTTAAATTAAAGGGTTTGTGACATTTATCATAACCTTACAAGAGTCTGCAATTTCCACAATGGTAAATGGAATTGATGGTTTACCTATGGTTAATGATGTTGAATCATACATGAAATAACTATATGATTTGAATTATGAGTTGTTGTATACATAACCACCAAAACAATTACGTTTGGCTAGGGAAGTCGCAATGAAATCGCAATGAACATTATATTTATACCTGGACCAAACCAGTCCAAACCATTTTGTTGGGTCTGGTGCTAAGATGTTACAAGTTATAGTGTAGTGAAGAGTTCTTTGAGGGATATATGTTGGCAGGAAATATCACTCAAACATCGTGATGTGTTTTGACCGGTCCCATCACGTGTGGATCCCAGCTGTTGTTTTGTTTGGAAGGATGTTCGGGTTTATTCATGGCGAGTTGCTGTGCATGTTGTTTCAATATGATTGTAAAGTATTGTAAAGTGCCATTGAGGATCGATCGGATCCATTGGGATCCATAAACTCTATAGGCGTGTTTGCCCTACCATTCACGCGATTTTTTTGCTGGCCTGAAAGGTGGGTGCCCTATTGCATTGATGGTCCCTACCAGATAGAAATGGAGTTATAATAAGTTATAACATGTTGTAAGTATCCATACCAGGGAGCAACTAGGAGTAGTGTGTTTTGCATTCATTTGCCAGTGAGTATCCATATTATTACATATTATTACATATTATTACATATTATTACATATTATTACATATTATTACATATTATTACATATTATTACATATTATTACATATTATTACATATTATTATACCATATATAAACATATTAACATATTAATTATTCCCAACATATTGCTGACACATATATTCCTTAGGTATTCCTAGCTAGCATATGATTATGAGTCAAAACCTTGGCACCCTAGGCCCTAGGTACGCTAAGTCATAGCTGGTGAATGGATGTTTCTTCCCCAAGAATATGGTAATTTCATAGGTTGCTTGACCCAACCCTTATATTATAACCACATTTGCATAGTAATATATGCAATAGGCTTGGAATATTGGAAAGCACCATTTACATAGCCAAAGTTGCTTGGAATGGGCTTGGAACAAGGTAATTGCATAGTTTGACTTGACCCATCCCAATATTGGTCAAACTCACCATATTGCTGACATATTCCTAACATATTCTAACAGCATGTTGTTATTAGTTTCGTGCGCTGCCCAATAGAGCATTTCACCAAATGCTGATTGGCTCTATCATTGCAATGTGGGTGTGTGCCAGGCTCATGGACCAAGAGTATGATTTTACATCATATTATAACTCCAATACCTAACATAATATAATAGTCCTAACATATTATATACATATATGACCATATCATAACTCCATGAATGGGTTTACACACATTATAACTTCATGTCATGGCGGATGGAGGTTTACTGACCCATCATCCAGGCGGAGGCGGAGGTGCAGCGTTTGATCGTCGATCTTCTCTGGGCGGATCCTCGTGGAAAGACCGGAGCCTCGGTGGAGATGTGGGCTTCGTTGATGGCTGGAAATTGTGTGGGAAATCTATGGGAAAATTCATCAATTTTCCAGTTTCACAGGGGAAATATGAATGGGAAAATATATGAGGAAAATCACCAATTTTAGTGATAGCTGGTTAATCTGGATATAAATAGGGATATGGTTCCGACCGTTTTTGGTGAGACAGTGGATGGAAGAATCATGCATCGGTTGGTAACTATTGGTAACTATGAAACACTTTAATGAATGCATATGGGACAAACCATCTACCAACTGGTGCAGGATTTCTTCCATCCACAGTATGAGTGATTTTAGCCACTAAAATATGAACATGACCTATTTTTTTAGAAAATGAGACATTATGCGTTTCACCCTTAAATTGTTATGTAAAATAATCTACAGCCATGAAATAGGTGGAGTGAAAAATCACCAGTTATATAATGTTATATAATAGGTACAAATCATTAAACTAAATGGGCCATGGTTTCCATAGCTGCCATAGCTATGTCAAATTACCAGATGGTATATGGGGGCAATGATGCCGCTCAAACCGACAACAAATTTGGGGTATGATTCAATGTTCAGAGAAACCCTAATCAAAGGTATATTAAAGGTATCCTAAAGGTATATTGGAGGCAAGAACATGACCAAGAAACTTGTATAACTGTATAATAAAAAGTATAAAGATTGCATATAAAATGTATATTGAAGGTGTATTACATTGTATTTAAGGGACGTATTAAAGGAATCTTGAAGTTCATAGTCAATAAAGTGGTATGTTAAAGGTATATTGAAACTATAGCAAAGGTATAGTCATTGCATTTAAACTATGGTTGATCAAAACATGTTTCTTACTATGTTACCTCTATATACTTCATCAAAAAAACGAAAAACCATGGTCATACAAGAGAAATGAGAGGAAAGCTGAGTTTCAGTAAAAAAATGTATTACACCCTTCCACACATGATAGTTTTCTTGCAAGAATAGTGGTTCTTATTTAAGGGAATATTTTGGTTTCAAGGCAGATTTGTAACTTGTAAGCGGCATTTTCCTGTAGCAACATTTTTCTTCAAATCAAATGCTTTGGAGACTTGGTTCTTCCCATGTTCCCAATGTTTCTTTCTGCATCTCTAACAAACAAATATGACAACATATCTTCTGCCAAAAGGGTGCTTCAGGTGGTATTGGAGGGGTAAGAGAAAAACAGTGAAAAAGGTAGATTTGTTTGGGGGTAGCATATATATATAGTATATCCTCATACAATCAACACATCGCACTTAGTTTGGGCATATCAAGTTCAAGTTTCCTCAGCATGAACTTCAGGGATCATCATCCCAGCATATCCCAGCATCGCAAACCGAGGCTATGGTCCCTCCTACCGCGTGCGCAAGGGTTGCTACATCTTTGGCCCCGACGTGACCACGGCCTTCCTCCGAAAGAATCAGCTGCGACTAATGATCCGATCGCATGAAGTCAAGGTGCAGGGCTATGAATGGTACCTTGGCGATCGCCAAGGGATACACGGAAGGTAGGATTGATAGGATATTCAGGTCTGATCACTGGTGGAAATTGCATGAAATTGCTGTAATTAAGTGTTTTGCCCAAGATATCAGAGGAATTTCACTAGAGGATACTAGAAACAAGTTGGGAGTGGAGTCAAAAGTCTCTCTGGACCAGGCCGGGAAAATTGACTAGTTATTTTCAGGATTTACTGTTTAAGTAATTTTTGGGGTCCCAACGCTGATGGCTGAGATATGCAAAATCACTAGCTTGGTACGTTAACAGTGGGAGGGGAGAGTCGTGCTAGGTGACCGGCACGGTTTCCAGTGCAAAGACCAGCATCAATAGATGAAGATGAAAAAATCACATACCTGGGGGCGTGTCTGAAAATGGGATACCCCAAAATCCTGTGGTTCTATGACGTGTTATGTATCATTTGCTTGCCCCTTAAATTACAATGGCATGAAGTAAATTCATGTAAATTCCCAATTTTCAGGTACCACGGCCAGCCACCCGAGCATGGGTAGCTCTCATGCGGGGTCCAATCCTTTACGCTCAGGACTCACTCTGACTGCATCACAGTGTTTTCAGCTCCCAACTATTTGGGCCATGCCCGGAACAAGGGCGCCGTAGTCAAGTTGACCTTGAATGAAGAAGGTCATTTGACACCATCCTTCATTACATATGAGCCTCAGGTGACCGCTGTTGCTTGAGGCCGGAATGATGCTGAATGCAAGCATGAGGTCTGTCCAAACACAGGCATACAGTTCATGATTGTATGTTTATCAGAAAGAAGGGGTTTCAAACAGTCAGATGCGGATACCAATCTCTATCGAATGCAACACTCCTGTGCTATTATTCACTGCTCGACCTGAATTAATTGCTATCATAAGGGTAAAAAAATGCTTGCATCCTGGCAAATTATTCTTCAAAGCCTAGGTGTTTGTTGACAGGCTTCTGATTTCTTTTGTCGCAGATATTGGATTTCGTTCCTGGACTTGAGGTTGCTTTCAGCGACAAACAAGTCTATATGCTTAGACGCTTAACAATGACGATTCCTGCAACGGTCCGGGGCAAGACGACGGCACATTATATCAGGGCCGTTGTCAAGGGGTTTCAAGGCATCGCCCTTCCCGCCATCATTCATGCCTGGAGGTATTGTCGTTTCCTCCAGATGTTGCTTGTGCCTGAACTGGAGTTCGACATTGGGCAGCATTACATCCGTGATCTGATTTTAATAGTCGCAGAGGCTGAAGGGTTAGGTTGATCCGCCTTTCATGAACCGCTGGTGGCCAATCGGTCCACCAAAATGGTGTGTACATAGCTCCAAGACAGATCGGAGAAACACTCAGCGTGAAACGGCCTTGGGTCTCAATTTGTTCTACCTTCACGGGCAATTGAAGTGATTTGCACTTTGAGGTGCAAGTGTCTGATGTTTGGAACTTGCAATAACAAGAACTGGGGTGGTAGGTGCAGGTCATCAGTTTCCCGTGGGTCCGGCAGAACTGGACTCGACGTTTGAGTCGATCCAGTCGATGCAGCTCGCGCCGCGCTCCTGCCATGTGCAGAGCACTGGTAGGTCGCTGTCAGCAACGCGCAGAAAAGGAGATGCAGTGTTGCAGACTGTTGCAGATTGTGGAAACGAACAAAAGCCGCTTTAGTTACTTAGTAGGCTTGAAAATCTTAAGATGACAGTTGTGCATATGAGAATAGAACGGGCCATCTTTTTCAAGATGGAGCCTGTTGGTTTTCAAGCCGCTTCCCGACAACCGCGGTCATGGAGGTGCCCGTGCGCCCAGTGTTGCAAGTGGACGACAGGTGGCGACAACTGGGCGCTTTTGGATGGGGAAAAGGATGGGCAAAGGATGAGAAACCTCATCGGATTGGGAGGGTACCCAATTTTTCAGACAACCCTACATGTGTGCGATTCCACCTACCAAAGATTAGAAGATATCACGCGAAAAACATTCGATAGAGCCAAATGATATGGTGGTGGGCGTGCAAACAAAAGAGATCAAGCAAGTTCAACTGGGAATATGGCAGAAATACTCCAGGAACATATTGATGGGTTTTAATCTAGGACCTGTTTTTGATTCATTGTTTTAGGACTCTCTACTTCTATGATTTATTTGAAGATTTAGATGGTAGTTCCAGTCACGTTTTCTGGTGTAATATATCGCCCATCCATTATTCTGACGAAATCATTTCGAGTGAGGATGCCTGCTGATTCTTCACGTCGGCTGAGGATTTTTCCGTTTCCCTCATGTGATGATCGTGGAACTTTGAACCAGTTAGAAACTGAAAATAGGGCCTTGTATGTAGGATAGATGTCGGATAGATCAGGAATGGACAGACGGACGGAGTGACATATAGATAGATGGATAGGTAGGTAGATAGGTAGGTAGGTAGATAATCAGATAGCTAGATGTGTTGATGGGTAGATGGGTAGATAGGTCTCTAGAACAATAAATCAACTGTGATATCAATGAATAAATATAATTATATATATATATCCCAATAGATGACACCGATATTCCGCAATTGCCAATGGTATACATGTACTAACCTCTGGGAACCTCCCGTAACCTCCCAGTGGAGGTTGAAGCTCCCTCCAGGCCTGAGAAAACGCTTCCAAAAGAAACCGCGGTGGATGTGGAAGTGGCTGGTGGGGGCACCCGGCATGACTACCTCTGGGCCCATTGGGACAATCTGATATCTTTGGGGAATACTTAAAATGAACGGGAAGTAAATGTGTAAATTCTAGGTTTGGGGTTCATCATGGACCAAGACACGGCCATGAAATTTATCATATAAGAGTATTACTATGGGGGCTGATGAATGTTACTGCAATAGATGTTCTAGTAATTTCTAGTATATAGTTTCATTTCGTTTCCCATAGGTGTTCAGGGTGTCATCATGCATTCCGATCTTTGACACGTTACTGCACAGCTGTTGGGTCGACATTACATCATTTGAAAACAGATCAAAACGAGCAATCTACACTTCAACAGGAACAGACATATATGACACATATGAACACACATATGACACATATCTATTTACATATCTACATACATATCATGTTACAATTATATTTATATACATATAATGCTACATTTATATTTATATACATATTATGTTACATGTATATTTATACACATATCATGCTACATATCTATATACATATCATGGTAGATATCTATATACATATCATGTTACATATTTATATACATATCATGTTACATATCTAAAAACACATCATGCTACATATCTATACACATATCATGTTACATATCTATATACATATCATGTTTCATATCTATATACATATAATACTACATATTTATATACATATCATGTTACATATCTATTTACGTATCATGTTACATATCTATACACATATCATGGTACATATCAATACACAAATCATGTTACATATATATATATATATATACATATATTTATGCACATATCATGTTACATATATATTTATCTTTATACACATATCATGTTACATATCTATTTACATATCATGTTACATATCTATATATATACATATCATGGTAGATATGTATATACATAGCATGTTACATATTTATATACATATCATGTTACATTTCTATATACATATCAAGTTACATATTTATTTATATACATATTATGTTACATGTTTATTTATACACATATCATGCTACATATAAACATATCATGTTACATTT
>Ga0126342_10019742_pt1 | contig 11414 bp, 7 predicted proteins | sample Cyp1metagenome_FD_92528 | JGI IMG/M metagenome (GOLD analysis project Ga0126342, IMG submission 92528) | Coral microbial communities from Lord Howe Island, Old Settlement Bay, Australia - Cyphastrea 1 metagenome | ecosystem: Host-associated > Invertebrates > Cnidaria > Coral ... | reverse complement strand
GATGTGCCAGAAGATATGTCAGAATATATGCCAGAAGATACGTCAGATAGAATGCCAGAAGATATGTCAGAATATATGCCAGAAGATATGCCAGATAGAATGCCAGATTGAATGCCAGAAGATTTGCCAGTAAGAAAATGTACAAATGTCATGGTGGGGATCACACGAAGTGAAGTAATTTTGTTTTTTTGGTGGGCTAGTATTCCACCAGGTCGGGGATTGTAAAACAACCTCCCCTGCAAAGTTGGTTCCTGTTTGACCCATGTATTTGTGAGCAACGTTCGTACCCAAACCTCCCATTATGTTCCATCATTTTCATCATCGATGAATTTTTAATCCCCATTGAAAGCTTTGGCAAAGTATCCGTTTGCCGTGGTGTTTTAAGCCAGGTCTCTTCAAATGTTTGGATCTACAGACTGTCCTCGGTGACTTCTGGTGATCGCATCCGATCTTTTTGCAGATCGCTTTTGTCAGAATTTTCCAGATTCGCATCCAGCGTGAAGACATGATATGACATGATCATGATCCATGACGAGACATAATTTGAAGATTCAGGAGTTGTTTTTGAAAATTTAATAAAATTTCTACATTTAACCTGCAAAGAATTTAGAGAAGCTACTGCAGATTCACCCTTGATGGTAGGAATTTACCCAACCACCAGTCTTTGAGTAGCACCGAAGCCGGATCTCGGTTTTGGTGAGATTGACGGACTGTAAAGTGTCAACAGCTTTGGGTTTCGCTCGGTGTCAAAAGTACAATCAATGTCGATCCCTTGCGCTGATAAAGGTAACCGCGACCTGACTGCGTGAAAAGATCCTCCCTCCCGTTTGCAGTGACAGTTGTTGTGATCAAACGCGCTAGGTAGAGGCTCCTGTGATGTTGATTCCAAGTGTGAAACTAATGGAGGTATTTTCTCTTTGGGCTTGTCTGTTTGGTGTTCCTCATTTTTCAATATGTTTTATTGGTCATATGTAAGTCATACAAGTCATATGGTACACTCATAATTAGACGTGCTGTAGTACGTGAAGGAGCTGGAGATGGAGATGTCCAAAGCAGGCATGCCGAAGGACGGCCATAGAGATCTCCTTGTAAAAACCATAAGCCGTTAGTGTTTTCAATTAGTTGTGGACTTGCAGGATTTGCCAAATTTCCTTGTAGATTTGGACAGACGGCTCATTCTCAACAGCAGAGAGGCTGACTGTCTGATTCCCTTTGCAGCAGCGTCACCTTGGAAGGACTTGGGAGAGGAACTCTACAAGTCAAGGGCTCAATACCAATGCAGCAGCATTCACAGATTTATCATGATTTACCGTGCAAAACTACAATACACCTTGAGCCGCCTTCTGAGATTGTCCTGGCCCAGAGTTCCCTTGGAGATCGAGCGAAGCAGCGTAGCATTTTTTCGGTGCTGAGACCAAGGCCACGCCTGAGACCATGTGCCTGTGGCTGTGGCGAACTGCTTCTAGGGGAGTGGAGCTGCGAGGGCGAGGTCCGGTCACCCAACGGTCGCCCAGTGGATGGATCGTTCGAATTGGAAACTGAAACTGGATGTGGTTGGATTGTGACAGAGCCATTTTACTATATTTTATGACCCTCAAATTTGCCATTCAGCAAAGACTGCAGTTTAGCATTCCCATGAGCCCCATGAGCGCTTAAGCAACCTTTAAGTTGGAGCACCCATGTGGGTTTGTTTGAACATGGGGTCAATGGGGTATACCGGTGTACCACCAAATGGCTATACTGTAATATAAATAATATATATATATATTAATATAATACAATGCAATATAATACAATATAATATAATATAAGATAAGATAATATAAGTTAAGATAATATGATATAATTTAATATAATATAATTTGATATAATTTAATCTAATATAAAATTTATTATAATATAATATAACATAACGTATTATAATAAAATGTAATGTAATACAATATGTAATAATATAGTAGTATAATATTATATATAATAACAAAATATACTATGATATATAATAATATAACATATAATAATAGAATATATTATATTATAATATGAGTTAATTTACTATGATTTGATATGAAATTATATGATTTAATAAAATATAATATGATATATTTTAATATGATACCATAAAGTATAATATAATATGATATACTGTAATATAGTATGATATGATATAATTAATCTATATAATATTGAAACAGGGAATCCTAATGGATATTCCTAACATTTTCAGACAAACCCATATCCCCCATCTCATGTTATGATCTCTGGTATGATCATAACTAACATGATACCCTCTGGATATTTAACATAGCCATGGAAGCCATGGCCCATTTATAGATGGTTTACCTATCAAAAATGGTGATTTTCCATGGCTATGTTAAATAACCAGATGGTAATTGTTTCCGTAAATCACTATTATCAATTCTTATGGTTATCATGATCAATGTTGAGTACAACGTGAAGTTGCTAATGTAATGAAATTACTACTGTAATATACTGTACTCATTGATCATCATGAATTAAGTACTTTCAAATCATAAATCATACTCTATGATTCCACAAATTATTGCTCAGGTACGGTACTTCTTTCCCAGAATCATGCCACAAAACCAAAGGTAAGGCTGGATCCACAGGGAAATTTTTAATTTCACATGGTTACCAAAGGGTATCATGAGTTATTATGTCACCATCGTAAATTACATTATGTTTCATTCCATTAAATCCCAGGTGAACTTCCCAAAAAAATCTTTCCCATGTTCATCCAACTAACTCTCCATCAAATTCCAGCAAAAATCTGGTGAAATCCCATGAATACCCTGAGGTGACGCCCTCCCGGCAGGAGGACCACAGCCGTAACGCAAGAAGTCCCGTGGCAGCCGTCGCGTCGAGATGTCAGGCGACGCCAGGGATGGCTCCCTGGCTCCTGCTTTGAGCAGTGTTGAAAAAAACCCTTGTGGTTTAGTATTTCTATCGGATTTTATATGATTTCTATATGGATTCTATATGATTTCTATAGGATTGTGCAAACCCACTAATTGGGATTGATTGGGGATGATCATAGCCCATTCTCATAATTGGTGGATGCTGTTCTGTTTTTGTTGGTTTTTAGTTCCACGTGGATGACACCAGGTGAGCCATGCGGAACAGAAGGCCTCCATGGAACGCTTGTCCCAGCGGAAGATGCTCTTGGCCCCACCGGTGTCAGGGCCCCAGGGCCCCCAGGGCCCCCAGGGCGGCGATGTCAAACGGCCCGTGGCAAGGCAGATATTATGCCAGTGTTGAATGAGTTTGAAGTTCTTTTGTGGACAGGGTACATGTGTAAAAGATAACAATGCATATATATATATATATTATATAAATTTAGATAGATACATAATATTATCATAATATGTTGATATGATTTCACAATATTTTATACATACAACGAATGTTTAACCATTTTTGCTGTAATCTGTATCTTGGAGACAGCAGCAAACCTCCTTGACAGGGACGTTGCTTTGGTTCCGAGCCCGAAGCGCAAGATTGACCGACAGAGGCGCGGACCTTTTCGCCGGGGAAATGAGATGTCAAGGGATAGAAGAGCATGTCTGTGCCATTGAGACATGATTTTATTTTGGATCCATGTCGGGTAATTGTTTTAAAGATATCTTTGGAGTATACTGAAGATGGATATTTGACGTTATTTTTTTTTGAAGCCTAGGTTTGGGGTGGACAATGGCACCATGGGGGGTCCATTTTCACAAGGTGAACATGATGATCACCCAGTGGATTAGTGGGGGTGAAACGGTGAAGATGCCAACTGCTGGATGGGAAAACTCTCCAAGTTGGGGGTACCCTTGTATTGACTTAGTGCTGATACTTTAGAGAAGTAGAGATCTGCATCCGTTTCTATCAAAAGCTAAAAGCATGTCCTGTTCTTCGAGGTTTCTTGAGTTTTCAGTTGAAGAGAGGTGTGTCATTTGTAACCACACCTCCATTGGAATTTCAATCAAAATACTACATCAAACTATCAACAAGAAAAGTAACTTCTGTAGTTGAAATGATTCGAGTTAATCCCTGGCAGGTTGGCGCTCATCGCTTTGCCACGTGCTAGAGCTCAGATGACTTATACTTTAGCGTCGATGGGTCAACTCGTTCAGGTCGGAACCACCCATGAACAGAAGATCACTTTTTAAAAAAATGCCCTCCAATTTTGATCTTAATTCCCCGATTTCTTCACAAATATCAGAATGAATTCAGAATCCCAAATCTTATCAACATATTCCAGAGGTTTCCCGAAGATTTTCTATGAATTTCTATGAATTTTCTACACGTTTTCACCTAAATGTTCCCATTTCCCTGGTGTTTCCCCGGTGGCGCTGCGCCGGCGCCGAGGCGAGCTGCCGCCGCCGCCCAAGCCCTGCACGCCGCCGCCCAAGGCGCGGCCGGCGCCGCCGCGGCCGCAGCTCAGTGCTTCGGAGGCGAGGACGGAGCCATGGGGATTATGGTAACATATCTTAGAATCATTTATATAATATATATACATATATATACACATAGTTTTTTGATTTTATATTTATATATATAATTATATATATAGAATATTCGAATCTAAGACATATATATATATATACATATGTATCTACTTATCTATTTAGATGTAACGTGTATGTCTGTATGGTAGTATAGTTTTTGACCCAGGGTTATTGCCATGGGTATAGTTGAGTCAATCAGCGCATAAGTTATGGCTTAGTTGATGCCAATAAGGGCTGCTGTTGCCATGGGAATGTGTTTAAGTATATAAAGTGATTATTACTGTAACAACTATTTATAGCGAATATAATGGATAATGAATGATAATAACATATAGTGGAATAGCAGTTGTATTTTTGTTAGTCATGAATTTGACAATATAGTTGAATATATAGTTTCATAAACATATTTGAATATAGATATGTGTATATATATATATAATCATATATACGCATATAACAATTATAGTTATGTAGGTATATGTAGAAGTAACGCTTGACCTGGGTAGTATCGTAATCTATGTTATAGCCTAGCAATGTATGTTATAATCTAGCATATTCTGGCATTTTGACATTTATAGCAGAATAGCCAGGGGGCATACATATATATATATATAATTGGTAGATTTCGCTGTTTCCATGGGAACAGTGACCGTAGTGGATTCAGGTGAATATAGTGTGTCAATAGATGTAGCAGATATGGGACATAAAACATACAATGTGAGTGAGGCCCCCCAGTTATAAGTTGATTTACAAGCCCCAGTAACTATAGTTATAAGTACCATAAACCATAGTTATTGGAGTTATAAACCAACTTAACTATCTTGGGGGCCTCACCTTGTATATATGTGTATATGATTGTATATGTACAACTTTTTTCGTTAGCATTTCCTGGATTTGCTCGATGAGGTGAATCCCACAGGGCAATCTTCGGAGCAAATCCATAGGGGTAGCAGCTACACCATATGCTACCCATAGGTATATCTTAGTTATGGCTTAGTTCATGCCAGTTTTTGGGCTATATCATGCTATTTTTTTTAAGAATTTTGATCATCAAGGGTATAATGATGGTTAGAGTGGTTGCAATGATTGCAACAATTGCCAGCAATTGCCACTATATAATTGCCAATAATGATGCTTATATATAATGATGGTGATCTTAGTGGTTATAACCATTTGAGTGCGCTTTATTGATGATTAGAGTATATCTTTGGCTGTTGGTTATACATACATACATTCATACATACATAAGTACGTACATACATACATACATGCATACATACATACATATATATACATACATAGATATATATAGATAGATAGGTAGATAGATAATTAGATAGATAGATAGATAGTTAGATAAATATTTAAATACATATCTAGACCTCTTTAAAGGAGTTGATTCTTGGATATATTTTTTTAATATAACATAGTAGTTAGTGGCATCCGACTGCAACTGGCTCCTTTCCATTCTGGAGGTTATAATGATGCGTATGTTTTTTGTTTTCATGGTTACTGTATGGCTATCTTCATGGTTATAGTCATTTTAGTGCTATTTAATGGTGATCATGATGGTGATGTTGTGGTGATTTAAGCATTGCAAGAGCATGGTGATTCAATATGATTCAAGCATCAAACTTACTGTCATAACGGTGATTCAGCATGGGAATATTAAGAGATACTGCCCTCTGGTAATCATGGAAAGCTCGGCAATCAACTATTGATAGTGGCATGAAAAAACAATGAACTACATGGGAAACAACATATCTACGGTTGAGGCGTGTGTTAAATCGTCTCGAGTTTTTTTGGGTCTGGATAAGAAATCTGCTTCGCCAGGCCGGTAGAAATTCTCCTGATTCAATTCACCGTTCTCCGAATTGAAATAGAATGTATGTCATCGAATAAATAAGGACAACACATGAAACTTAGAATTTCTTTAAAGCATATTAGAATTAGATTTAATTGAACAACAATGTTAATTTCACTTTACACAAAACCTTTTCCGCTACCGGTGCAGACTACAAATATTACGGTAATGGCCGGGCAGCAGTAGCTGGATCCCCATTGTGAACCATGGAGATTTGGACAGTACGACTGTTGATATGTTTATATACATATAAATATATATAATATATAATATATAATATATTTGTTCTGGACTGTTTCTGTGGTTTGAGGTTTGGTTTTTGCTTATGGACTATGCTGAACGTTTTACCATGTTTTACCTTCTTGAACTCATTTTTTGTCGACAAAGCATTACTGGATTTGTTTGCCATTATTGAAAAACATAAGTCATAGTCACATTCTTAAAAACACGGATGCTTTTTGCAAGGTATCTACCAAAGGTTTTCCATGTTGTCTAGGTTTGTGTCCCCACAAAACCCACATCCAACCTTCAAACAAATACCATCCTCCATGTCCCTCAACCTTTCCTGTACCCATGGGATCTCACAGTAGGGGAATCACCCCGATTTTTTTTTAAACAATACTGGTTTGTGATGTATGACATTATTCTCCAGACGTATATTGATTTTGTTCTTTCACGGATCTATATTTATACAAAGGTTCCACATGTCTATAGTGTCTTCTTTTTGTTGCGTTCGCAACACGTTGCAATGACTACTTGCGCATCAGTCATATGCATTATATATATAATTATATATGTAATATAGGGTAATTGATATATGTGTGTTTAACATCATATTATATTCCTATGGATCCAAACCCTATCTGAGAAGGTACAAAAAAGCCTCCAAATTATAGTAAAATATACCCCAGTTCCACTTCCTAAGAAGGTACGACTGGATCCATAAGGGATAATATTTGTTTAACATCATATTATATTATTACATGTTATAGAATATGATAAGAATTGATATGGTATAATCCAGAAGGTTGACTGGTTTCTCCCATGACAAAATTGTCTCCACTTCCCTGCAGCCCGCCCTGCACCCTGGTGCTGCGGCATTCTTGGCGCCGTTCGGAGACTCATGGGCCCACAGATGTGGTACCTAATTTTCATCTGACGTAGTTAATTTTCAAGGGGAAGGTGCCTATATGATGTACCTTAATAGCCTTAATCTTGGTTTCTTTCTGGTATTACCATGTCACTTTTCGTAGCAAATGTTGACCCAAACCACTCAAAGTTTGTCCGGAAGCTGGGGCGCTGTGAGTTAGATTTATAACATGGACATTGGTGAGAGACATTACATAACCAACAATATGAGATATGGGGCCGGGAGAACCCCCAAAATTGCAACGTTCATTTCATAGGGGAATGTGAGTTGTCTACCTAAAGGGTTTTAAAAAAAGGGTGCCCAATGTTCAGTCAAACCCATTGGGCTAAGCATGCAACCATATGGTGCCCAAGACATCTGTGATGGCTTATCGGTGATGGCACCGAATCTGAAGATGACAACGGAAATGCGGTCCGAGACACTCCGAAAGTTGATGTGGATGTCTCGCAAGGTGACACGTGGATTTACCCACCCATTTAGCAGATTGATATTTGTATACATATATATATATATATATATAGATACATATATATATATATATAGATACATATATATATATATATATATACATATATATATATATATACACATTTATATACATATATATATACATATATGTACATATATATATATATTTAAATATATATATATATATATATATGTACATATTATATATAATATACAATATATGTATATATCTACCACTAAAACCCTGTAGTTATTGGAATCAAAAATATACTGTAAACTTGGTGCTTGAGTAACCCAAAATCTCTGGCCCCAGTACCCCAGGCCGCGGCGAAAAGTGGTGAAGCTAAGTCCCAAGAAGGTGCAATTGTTTGGAGACCTGGATGTGGCAGCGTGTGCTGAGATTTCTGAGATTTCACGGATCTATGAAAAATATCCTGGCAGTAAGCTCTTTTGAAATGACCTATCATGTGGGTAAAACAATCATAAACCATCCCCCAGTCATCACCACCAATATGTGAAAACCATTCCCAGTCTTGAGCCATGGGTGGTGAAATTTTATTGTTTTACCTGACATTTCTGCTAGATGCGTTCCACTTCTATGTTAGCTTACTGGCAAATATCTATGTTTATACGAAGGGGAGCAATGATTTTCACAATGGGGATGGATCATGGATGGTCATGGCCCCACAGTTATGTGAATGTCCCATTTCAGGGGTACAATGGGTACCGTGCCTGGTTTTAAGCCACATGTCACTGGCCATGACTCAGGAACCGATTGATTGGAGGTACCAATCCCATATATAAGGCCTATTTTTAAGGCCTGTGTAAGGGAATATCACCACAAAATATGGCCTTATATGGTACAATACCTCCATTTTAGGATCCTGGAATTCCCATTGAACATGGTCATAAAATGGTGATGCAACCAACAATCAAAAATACCACTGACCCATACTGACCCCAAATCATGATGCCTTAGATTCCGCCTTAGATGCCTCCAACTACTTCCAAATGACTTCACCCTGATTTCATGCCCAAAGTTCAGTAGAACTAAATCCCACATCATGGGATGGGCAAAGTCCTAAGGCCTGGACTTGGACCATTGCTCTTCAAAGCTTCCCTGGTGTCTTGGCAACCGTAGAGACCTGCCATGCTGTCGGAGTGCCGGTCACCCGATGCCATGTTGATCAAATAAAGGTGATGGTGAAAGGACCAGCCATTTCTATGAACATGTCTGGGAAAGTGTGGATGGTTTCCCGGGTTTCTATGGGTTTCTGGCATGTACCACATGACATCCACACATGTTTTTGGCATGGTGATATAATAGCACTGAGCCGGCCGCATGATCTCAGAAGTCGGGAACTGGATGAGTTCCATCACGCGTTTGCTGATAGTCACCCACTGAAATGGGAGAGCCGAAAAACATGGGTTTACGGTTTACGCTGTAAATAATTTGCACCCAAAGAGTTGTCTATATGGTTGTTCACATTTTGACGTTTTGTCTATATATGATCCTTAGATTTGAGACGTGAAGATCAGGGTTTCTGGTGAAACTGACCGAAGAAGATATCTCAGTGAGCTTTGAGATGAGTACAAGGTCTCGGGGTCTCGGTTGCACCCTTGGGATCCAATCCCCAAGTTTTACGTGGAGCAGCTGTGTTGTTTCGGCTGACACCCTCGGACCAGGATCCGCTGGTTGTGCACTCTGTAGACAAAGCCGTATCGCTCTGCACCGAAAACGCCCTCATGGTACCCTCTGGTAATGACTGTTACAGTTGCTATTGACAATGGCCATAGATAGAAATAGTATTGAAATAGTTGATTTTCCCATGAAAAATATTGAAAAATGGTGATTTTCCATAGTTATGTTAGTTTACCAGAGGGGAAGCTGCATTCCATCAGCCGCAACAAAAACAAGGTGGAAGACGCTCGAGCGGCCAGTCCAGATGCAGACAAGGTCTTGGCTGGGTGGAAACATATCGATCCTTTATTTACCCCAAAAATGGACCCAAATGTAGGCTGCACGTATGGGGTTTCTGGGGGGCCCCACAGTTTGGAGGATGTTGAAGACTTGCGGGAGTCACGTACACAATCCAATTTGACCAATAAAGATTTGACTTATTTTCTTCGAGGTACTCACCAGCGAGAACAAACTGGCAATTGAAATCCATGTCTTTCAAACAAAAAACAGCTACTGTAAAAGTGGAGGAGTTTGATTAGAATACAATCAGAGGAGACACAATTCTGGTTGGTGGTTTTGGAACATGAATTTTATTTTCCACAATATATGGGAATAATATCATCCCATTTGACGAAGTCCATCATTTTTCAGAGGGGTAGGGCTCAACCACCAACCAGCAAATGATTTTGGTAAATTTCTCAATTTTCTTGCTTTCATCCCCTTGGCTGGACAGTATGCCACAGGTCCAGCCACTTGAAACTCGAAAGATCCCTGTTGTGATATCCAACAGTGATATTTATGTTGCATACCGTGTATATACAGTATGTAAGTACAGATACATATAATATATCATATAATGTATATATATATATACTACTGTATATAAATCTATATAGATCATACATATACTGTATATCTTATGTGGAGATTGTTCAAGCGATTGTTAGGTGCGTGCATCCAGAGATGAAGCACCTGATTGCAAAGAACCCACATCGTGCATGTCTCAAGACCCCACATACAAATGTATAATTATGTACACAACTGTATGCATCTACTTATATATATATATACATACACACGTATTCATTGTAGTACACTATGTATATAATCTATAAAGGTTCTAAGTGTTTGGTATTTCGTTTTTGCAAAGGTTCTAAGTTTAAGTCGGTCGCTATATTACAATGTATTGTAGCATTGTTTTTTTTTCTCGTCAGGCTGCTCCAATTTGTTTCTCCAAAGTCGTCGCCCTTCCCAGGACCTTTGGGTGCGACGTGGCAAGCTCAACGCTGACAGCTGGGGCTGGAGGTGATGCTGACCCCCAGCCGTGAGTTGCTTATATCGTTGTAGTCTATCGGTGTGTTATGTCACTGGTTGGTGGTGACTGGAACCATGGAATTTTGGATGACTTTCCCATAAAAAAATGGTAAAATGGGGGGTTCAGGGCGTGTATGTTTGTATGTTGCTTGTTATGATTTTATGTTGGGGTTCAATGTTTCATCCTCGAACTCATATTTTTCAGAGGGGTAGGTATACCACCAACCAGGTTAATACTCAGCCATCTGTTATGTTCAGTGATGTTACCCAAACCCATATGCTCCATGTATGGAATATATATATATATATATATATATATATATATATATATATACACACATGTGCCCTACACTCACACACTCATATATGTATATATACCATACATTGTGCAGTGTTCAAAACCCCTCTCTCATTCCTTTATACTGG
>Ga0126342_10019741_pt1 | contig 11414 bp, 12 predicted proteins | sample Cyp1metagenome_FD_92528 | JGI IMG/M metagenome (GOLD analysis project Ga0126342, IMG submission 92528) | Coral microbial communities from Lord Howe Island, Old Settlement Bay, Australia - Cyphastrea 1 metagenome | ecosystem: Host-associated > Invertebrates > Cnidaria > Coral ... | reverse complement strand
TGCTGGAAAGCCCGATCGCGGTCATGGTGTTCACCGTGCACATATGCAGCCCGAACACCGCCTGGTACCTTAGGAGCCCCATGCACAGCCCGATGTTGTAGAGCGTCTTCACCACTGCCGCCATGCAAGGCCCGAGGCAGTAGAGAATCAGCACCATGCAAAGCCCGACGTTGTAGAGCATCTTCGCCACTGCCGCCATGCAAGGCCCGAGGCAGTAGGGAACCATCTCCACTTCCAGCGGTCGGCACGCGATGCAAAACAGATTCCAAGGCAATGCGAGGATCAACAGTTGCATGACCATGGTTTTGAGGGTTACCTTTTGTCTCACACCCTCCATTCCAGTATCCAGATTCATGGAAAGCTGTGGGAACCGCCACCCTATCCAAAACCTTTCGAAGAGACTTCACCTCTTGTTCCAACCAAAATTGTTTCGCTTCATTTGCAGACAAAACTCCAGTGCGATCTATGCGATCACTTTGAGGCTTCCACTCGCTGTCCCCATTTTTTGCACGTGGTTTCGAATCACATGTGTCATAAAGTTCTATGTCACCAACATGTTGAGCATCATCAACCATTGGAATTGGTGGAACAGGGGGCCATACCGGAGCTGCTGCAGGAGGCGGCCCATCAGGCACTCGAGTTCCGTTCGGCGTGAACCTTTGCGGTTCCTTTTTCCTCTCAGGACTGGCTGCTACTTCACGGTGTTTGGAGGTTCTGGGGGTCCTGCTACCATTTCTCCCAAGCCGTCCATTTTGAGTATGGCCTACACCAGCACCCACTGAGCTATCTGTAGAACCAACCCCATCAACAGCTGACCATGGCGAAGACTCCATTCCAGAATTGGTCTGACCGACCTTCCCCTTCTCAACCATGTCCCTGAGAGTTGCTAACTCATTCATGAGTATCGAATTCTGATTCCTGAGGAACGCCACAAGTTCACCTTCAAGCGCCCTTTGAAGATCTCCATCATTCTTTTGGGATTCAACCCCACCAGTTGGATGCATGATACGCCCCATAGTTTTCATTCCGGTCTCACCCATAGGCATGACTCCCTCAGATTTCAGTTCTCTGCCAAGCCGCCCAACCGATCCAGACAGTGCGAGCTCACCTGTCGAACTGCCACCACGGCCTTTTCCTGACTGACCTGGCATCTCCTGAAAAGACTGCTCTGCCACACCTGAAAGGCTACCCTGCAATGGGTCCATGTCACTATCATCCAAACCAGTAGGCAAACCTCTAGGCCTTGTAGATTCCAGTAGGCACTCCGCTCTAACCCTGTCTGAGTAAAAGGGATTGGATGCCACCGGAACCGAACGTGCCCTTTCCATTGCGCTATGCGGCACCGTAAGTTGGGCTCATAACCCTTGTGATCAAGGGAACCCACGCTATATTTTCAGCCAAAAAATGCCTCAGAGTACTGTTGTGATGCCATGCCCTTTCGGATATATATATATATACATCAGTATATATCATTGATTATCATTATATACAGGAAAAGTCAATTGGGCTCATTACACTACATAGGATGGACAAAATGACATGATTGTATTGGTGAAAACACTAGGACATGGATAGAAATGAGGCGGCTGTGGTTGCTTTGCATCAGGAAACCTACTACAAACCACGGTTCTACCATCCTAATTCATAGATGCTCCATGACTTTCATCTATTCTCCCTATATGAACCATAGGTTATTACATGCTTCCTGGACATGTTCGCTCAAGTTCTGGAAGCCATGCACCTGTTTTACCAGACTATCCCCTACCCATAGGGTCAAGCGGAACTACCTTTGCTTGGGATGTGCATGGTTAGCTATGTTAGCTCCACCACCAATCTCTTCAAATCCAAACAACTGAGCTCAAAACCAGCGCACTGCCCTTATTCTCAATGAAGCTGCCTTGAGTCCTCTGCAACCAGTGGCCCAAGCTGAACACAACAGCAGAATCCAACATGAGGATGTGTCCAGCTGCCGGAGATTCTGAGCTTGGTGCCCCAATTATCCACGAACCAATGGCTACTGGACATCCACTGGCATGTTGGATATACACATAAGCAACATATTATATATATAATATATATGATTATGTATATATATATATATTATAGATTAATGATATGGGTATGCCGGTATACCCCATTTCTGGACTTAGACCCCATATTCTTGATTACAACCCCAGTTAAACATCTCCTGTTTTCAACGGGTTGGTTGAAACCCCCGTTGAACATTGCGCCTCTTCACAAATTGGCGCATGATTTCGAAGGCAAAGGACTGACGCCGAAAGGTGGCGCTGGACCCAAAATGTGTTGGGAACTAAGGCTGGATACAAACTATTTATTGGGAACAAAGATTAGCGATTATAATTTATAATAGTGGTTAATAGTGGTTAATAGTGATTAATACCTGAACCAGGACTTTAAAAAAAACACAGAAACGCTTATATTGACATGCCCAATTTTAAGGCGATCAGCTATGTTCAGCTTTTGCCAACTCACTGGAATCTGGAATCATCCAGCTTGGGATCATGGCCAGTGAAGAAACTCATTTAGATTCACTTCTGGGTCACATGGCCAGCATTCTGATAAACACCGAACCAGGAAGACATGACAATTTCCGTTTGCAGCCAGTGTTTGCAGCCGATGTAAGAAGTGTAAACAAACGATTCTCCTTCAACACCTGTTACAGAAGAGAAGAAACTCAAATGGAAAGCTCCAAATGGTTCGATGACTCACATAAATTTACTCAACGGACCACATACTTGGTCGTATCATGTCCTATCTACCCCGTCAATCCCAATACAGTCCAGTATAGTCCAGTCATATCCAATTGCAGCCATCCCTACTCACAGCCGCATGTTTTCCTTGTAATGGTGCCAGCAACCCGTGGGGACCCAGTAGCTCAGCTCTTGGACCGACGAGAATCTCTGAATCAGTCACTACGTGAGCAGGTCACAGCTGCTCTCTCTATGTTTCCATCTGTTTCCCCAGGTCTTGTTGGTTTTACCCTAAGATAAACTAACATAGATGCAGAAAAACCAACGATTTGTAGATTGTTTTCCTAAGGAAACAGTAGGTTTTCCACATCTATGTTAGTTAGTTGGTCTTACCACCATGTTTCATGGCTTCTATCATGGTTGTATCCACACGTTCCCCACTGATGTCCTGAATGAATGCACAGGCTTGGCGGAAATCTATCAGTCTCTCGGTTACCCCTTCGGAAGGTGATCCACACATGATGGATATCATCCAGGTACTTACCTCAGCGGGGTAGAGGCCCTCATTCTTATTTATGTTCCCTTTATATCCCATCATATGTATATATATATATATAAGTATATATACATATAATATATACTTATATATATATGTGTGTCATATCATATCATATCATATCATATCCCTGTATTCTTGCGCAGATATCCCCATGAGTCCCCTAAATTTCATGAATTCCATCTAACATCTACATGGAACCGCTGGTTGTGTCGGCCTTCCAGGAGTAGTCGGGCTTTTGAACCATACCTGACGTTGAAACATGGAGGCTCTCCGGCATCCAAATGCACTAAGAAGTGACACATGTTTATTCAATTTTATGCCATGGTTAACCATGGTTAATAGTGACTAATAGTGGTTATATAATAGTGGTTATTAGTGATTATTACCTGATCTAATGAATAATATATCTGGTTGGTGGTGCAATAACCATCTTGAAAAATGATGGAGTTCGTCAATGGTGGTAGCCATACCACCTATAAAAATGGTGATTGTCCATGGTTATGTTAGTTTACCAGAGGGTAATGAAAACAAATAACTGGTTGGCGGTTTTAACCATCTTGAAAAATATGAGTTCGTCAATGGGAAGGATTACATCCAATATATAATGGACAATAAACTTGTTTGAAACCACTAACCAGTATAGTTTTGTTGTTTTCATAAAGGATCTTAAACGCTTCATTCATTGATATTCCACTTTGATATGGCAAACGCCTCACAAACTTCTGTTTTTCAACGCACCGAGCAATTGCGAAACAGACCTATTGACCAGCCCACGGGGCAGCCCAGTCGACCTGAGAGTCCCCACAGTGCCACTGTCCTCCGGTGCTGAATGGCAACTTGTAGAAAAATCCTGGCAGCTGCACGAAGAAAAGTGGCTGAATCGTCGACGCAAGATGACGCAAGCGAATAAGAAAAAAACTCTGGGTGTGACGCACGACAAACACATGGAGAGACATGTGAGACACCATCTTATAACATCAAAACAATCGCTGTCGAATCCCTGTTGCCATGAACTTGAACATCCCTTAATTGGCAATACTTCGGCCAGACTTCGCGATGGCTCGACAACGACACCAAAGCCACACAGTTGATCACCATCTGGGGTGAAAACATAAAGCCACCAAAAAATCGGACACAGTTGATCACCATCTGGGGTGAAAACATAAAGCACAAGAGATACTTGTTACTTAAAACTATTTAAGATACGATAAAACACGAAAAATGTAGTTCAAAATGTTTGAAGCGGATTGAAATGGCATGAAATGGCTATATCACGCTCCCCATTCCAGGATGCTTCCATATCAACCTCCAGTTCTTGATAGCTAAACCACCCAGAAACTGTTTGGGTCCCGCCTCGCTCCGCGGCAAGTCCCAAACGGGGGACCTTGCCAAACCACTCCTGCGAGCGAGCAGTTTCAGCATCACAAGAGGTGACATCAGAATAATCCAGAATCGTATGCATCTTGAAATGCTATTTCAAAACCACACAAATTATCTAAATAGTGTTGATTGATTATGATATTGATGGTAGTTTGATGATGGTGATGATGGTGATGATGATGTTGTTGATGATAATGATGATGCTGATGATCATGATCATGATGATCATGATCATGATGATGATAATGCCGGTACATGATATGATATGTTAGGATAGGATATGATATGCTATGTGGTGATAATGATGATCATTAACAAAATGATTTTGTTGATGATGGTGATGTCGAGGTTGATGACGGTGATGGTGATAATGGTGTTGTGGATACTGATGCTGTTAAAGAAGAAACATGTGCAAAGGAATAATAATACGAAGACACATAATAAGAAGAACAGGACACACACAAAAAAAAAAACTATGATGGTGTTGATAATTTTGTTATTGTTGTTGATGACAATTACAATGACACTGATGATGACGAGGATAATGATGGTGATCATCATGATCATCATGATCATCATGATCATTATGATCACCATGATCATCATGATCACAACGATCACCACGATAATCAGGATTATCATGATCTTCATGAAAATCATGTTAATCATGATATTCATCATATTCATGATCATAATCATGATCATGATGACTATCATGATCTTCATGATCTTCATTATCGTCATCACCATGATCATCATCATGATCATCTCAATCATCGTCGTCATCATCATCATCATCGTCGTCGTCATCATCATCATCATGATCATCATCATAATCATCATCATCATCATCATCGTCAATCATCATCATCATGATCATCATCATCATGATCATCAACATCATAAGGATGATGATGATGATCATCATCATCATGATCATCACGGTCATCATGATCAGCATCAGCGTCAGCATCATCATCATCATGATCAACATGATCATCATGATGATCATGATGATCATCATCACCATCATCACCATCATCATCATCAGATTTATATATATATATATATTTATTATCATACACACATATATATATATATATATATGTATATATAGATATCATAGCCCAGGTCGTCCCTCAGGCCTCCATCATTTCACAGTTGCGACCGCTCAGGATCACCACAGTGTTCCTGGAATCTGCACCTCGGAGACGCGACGTGGGTCTTAAAATGCACCTGGAATCTGCACCCGCAAACATGGCGATCTTCACCAACCATGATGGTGATATAGTTATTATAGTTATATATATATATATATATTCTATAGTATTATCTATTATGTTATATTTACAGACTTTTGTAGATAGATTTATGATTGGGGAATGTTTGGCATGTTACTGTGTTTCCCCTGCCAGGTGAGGGTCTCTAGATTTTGCCAGGTGCGAGCTCGCCAAGTAGATGTCAAATATACTGACAGAAGACATGCCAAATAGAATGCCAGAAAATATACCAGATAAACTGCCAGATAAATGTCGGAAAATATGGAATGATAGAATATATGTATATATAATTATATACGGTATATATGTCAGATAGAATGACAGGAAATGCGCCAGATAGAAAGCTAAATAGAATCTCACGTTGAATCTGCTTCGTTCCCTATCTACATTGGTTGTATTTCCATAGCTCACATCGTCCCATCTCAGGCTCATATTTCCTACACACCTTTTGGCTGTACAGTAATATGAACTCTTCGACATCCACAATGTGGTCTAAATATGTCCCCAGAAAATGCTACGATTCTCTGGATGAACTAGCCTCTGGTAAACTAACATAACTATGGAAAGATCCACCATTTTATAGCTGGGAAAATCCACTATTTCTATGGCCATGTTCAATAGCTATGTGTGTGTTTACCAGAGGATAAACCTCCATTTTCCTATGGTTTTCCTGTGGTTTTCCTATGGTTTTCCAACAAACTGAACCAAGATCATGCTGGGATAAATCCCCCTAACCATCGATGGGCGACGTCGTGGCAGCATCTCAGCGCCGAGCTTAGACACTGGAGGCAATCCATGACATGTTCGTTGGGAGCAGTTCCTGGAACCAACCCGCAACCACTTGGGGTTTGTAGCCCATATTCCACTGGATTAATACCTTCATGTTACCATTTATTCATATTTATTGAATGGCTATGTGATATCTTCGATTTTCGAAAAACAAAAACCGGCTGCCACGGTGTCTGCCATGGTTTTCTCAACTGCTGATCTCAACTGCCACGGTGGAGGTCCTCGACTTGCTAAGTCCGTCAACGCGGAGGTGTGGGCGGTGTACTTTCTTTCCATGTGCCTGCGCTGGGAGAACTGGGGCGGGCAGGAAAGACATGGTGCTACAGGCTACAGGTTCAACAACTCCGAAGCAAACATGTTTTTTTTCACATCGTTGGGATCTAATAATCTTCACTGAATCAACATGAATCTCACTGAATCGTTTGGTTATAGTTTGAGTGTGACAAACATTGTCCATACGATCTGTTTAGGTTATCAAGATAAAATGCTCGGGAATTCACCAACGGTGGGATTCTACAATAGGTGGGTCAGGACTCCCCAAAGGACATTCAACTCCCCAAGATCTACCCCCGCAAAATAAGGCATGGTTTTCCCGAGCGGAGTAGCACGAGCATCCGGATATTGATATCGGCAATCGTTGCTTCTGTATATATAATAACATTATATAAATAAATATATATATATTTATATCTGAATGTTTTTTTTAAGTTCCGAAAGGCAACTATGCACTTGTCAAGCTATGACTGGAATTCCTATGCCAATATATATATATATATTATAATATAAATATCATTATGGTGACCTGTAAATATAGAGTAGCCGGTAGCCTGAATGTTGATAAATCAGCTATATGCATTGATGGTTTGTACCACCCATAAAAAATCGGGGATGGATGGGGATGATGGATCCTATTGCTATACTAGGCTATACTGACATTATACATATTTTTCCTCTTGAACAACATCATTTGCCCAGCTCTGGCCCAGCTCCATCCCCAGCCACACCTCTTGTCGTTGGCTAAGGTGCCCTCATTGTCGAAACACAGCAGCCGGGTCCGCGCGTTGCGGAAAGCCTGCAGAACTGCCTCGGTGTTGATCAACCGGGGATTTGATGGGAACCATTCGGTATAAATTGCCGATGCACTCGAATTTAGGGATGGGATATTTATGGGAGTTGGAGGTTGTGTATAAAGGAGTAATAACAATTCACACATAGCAAACAAAATATATAGTATAAGTATTCTTTTTTGCCATGTGTGATGCGACAAAATGAGAAATGTTAGGAGATACTGCCTGGTCCGTCTGCAGTTCCCATGCGCCCACTGGGCTCGCAGCGTTGATTGGCAGCTTCTGGAAATTGGAACCGATCTGAGAGGTGACGAAGAGAGAGGGACGACCATCCCAATTCTCCGTGATTCAAACCTCCTTCAAACAGGGTGTGAACTGGACATAACTCAGAGAGCCCCCAAAAAATGTCAATGTGACAAAATTATCCTGGATAATCAATTGATTCACATACTGCAAAGCATACTGTTGGCTGAACCTGTTTGGATATCGAAATTCCTCAAAGTGGTTCTGACTATTCCTATTGTTTGATCATCTTGATATATCATAATTAATTTCTTAATGCCTTACCTTAGGTAGAAATCAATCCTTACTATCCAGCAAACATTTTAGACATGAGTGGTACGCTACGACAGCTGGGTCTGAATTTTTTGATCCAGTTTTTCTTTATTGAAACCCTGTGCTTCGTTGGTCCCCCTTTGCTGTTGCTGAAATACCCCAAAACAATCTGGATGAAAAATCCCGATTCTTGTTCTCAAATCCGTTAAATCACTCAATTTTCACCCAGTAAAATTCAGTAAAATCCCCCTTTTCGATCCAACTTGTCTGAAGGACCTCCAGCATTTGACCCAGGGCCAGACGCTCATAGCTCCGCTAAGGATCCGTGCGGCCACTTGCCTCATCTTGGCCCCAAAGCCGATGGATTCCTCAGATGCTCCGGTCGTTGGGATGGGGATCTCGATTTTCTCCAGCCGTGGGAATTGACCATCTGGTTATAACTAACATAGCCATGGAAAATCACCATTTTTAAGTTCGGTAAACCATCTATTTCTACGGGCCATTTTCCATGGCTATGTTAAATAACCAGAGGGTAATATGTTTTAACCAACCAGTTTACAGGAACATAGTGGGAACGTGGGAATACTGGTTGGTGGTTGACCTACCCCTCTGAAAAATATGAATGCGTCAGTTGGGATTATGACATTCCCAACTGAATGGAAAAATAAAAATGTTCCAAACCACCAACCAGATCATATATATTGAACGCAGCGAGGAGAAAAAATCACCATGTTTAATACAAGCAAGACTTTGGGAACGTGCACCACCCAATTTTTCAGATGTTACACGGCACAGGACTAGTTTGTTTTTCCAGGTCCTTAGTATTCCAGATGGTGTTCTGACACGTAGCCAGCATCACCCAGTCACCAATGGAATCAACCCCCTAAGGGGACTTCTTCACCAGGGCGATTCCCCCAAGAGTTCGTGGAGACTTAGGAGAATCTTGGCGATTCCGAAATTGGAAAATCCAAATTGTAATATGCTAAAGTTACTAAAGCATACTAAAACTATAGAAATCCTGGTTTAGTATTATGGACTTATTCATGCAAAGGGAAATCATGATAAGTCTTCAACAATCCAATCCCCCTAACATTCATCTCGTAAGGGACCCTTTTGCATGAATATTAGTGGTATTTCCCAGTTAATTTACCATTTAAGGTTAGTTGACATAGCTATGGAGAATGGCTCATTGTTTATTGACTTCGATGATTTATGATGATTTACCCGTCGCTGCCACTGTCGGGTTGGGGACCATTTTTTTGGATCCTTGGATTTGCTATACGATTTTACCTTGCAACATTGGCAAAAAAAGGGGGAGTTGGGGTATCTAATTGTCGCGAACATGAACTAAATCATCCTTTAATCTATATGGCCATTACCCTCTGGTAAACAGCCACATAGCTATTGAAAATTGTCATAGAAACAGTGGATTTACCCAGCTATAAAATGGTGGATCTTTCCATCGTTTTTTGGGACTGTTTACCAGGCCGGGTATATGACATCAGTGCGGTTGACTGTCATGACATCATTTCAGACGGCAAGCCAATATTTTGGACGAGTACTTGGACGAAAGCGGGGCGTCCGAATAAAAACATGGCCATTCCGCAAGAAGTTGAGGAAATTCTATGGCCATTCCGCATGAATACCCTCTGGTTATGACTAACAGTTTGCCATGGTATAAATGGCCCCATAGAAATAGATGGATATAGATGGTTTACCAAACTTAAAAATGAGGATCTTTCCAGTTCGCTACGTTAGTGATAACCACAGGGTAATTTGATCAGTTGGAACTTGAAGCTAAAGTAGCAGTATGTTCTGCATGTTCATCCCGTCCCTGCAGTTGACTAGCAAATTCGATCTTCTCCCACATCATGGCAATGACACATCAAACATGTGAATGGCACTAGGTTTTATCCTGAAAATATATAGCACTCCCAAAAATTTGATGGTGTAAAACAGCATTATCATCCATTATTAGATGGTAAAACACCATTCTCATCCATTATCCATGAGTCCTTACCAAAATTGCCAAGCGTTTGGGTAGAACATACCATTGGACACCGAGAGACCAGTCGGACATCGTCGCGCTTCCGTGCGCGTCGCAGATCGGTCAAAAAATCCTGATCAGAAGGGAAGGGGGTTCCTGGTGGTTTCCTGCCCATGGTTGGCATCTACTGTGAAAAAAAACATGATTTACCATGATTTACCACCATTTTTTGGAGTGATCTGGTCCATAGGCACTTGACTACTTGACTTACAAACTCTTACGCTTACTCAAATTTGGATTCATTTGGTCACTTGATATCATTTGACGTCGGTCATGCATTCTCATGAGCCACCAGTTGAAGTGTCCCAATTTGATGTCCTGTTACTCTGGTGAGTTTGACCTTCCTGTTGGTTTCAAGTCTTCGTACAGCCGAAGAATCTTGATGTATCAAAGATGATGAAACATCCTGGTTGGTGGAATCTAAATCTCCTTTTCTTCCGCCATGTTTCTGCTTACACCTGCAACGCCGCACATATGTTCCCTGGCCTCGAACCAATCCATCTGCGACTGCTGCGCCACATGCTGCAGGTTGCACCTCAGGATCAAAGTTTGGAAGGCCAGCTTCGTCTGGCAAAGCACCAACCAGTCATCGATGGGCCGAAAAGTGAACATGTTAGACATCCACTCCCAAGGTACCATTTATATAATATATATATATTAAGGTTTCGGCTGACAGCAGGGTGCCCTCTCGACTGTTCAGTTCCGTGACCCTAGCGATCCTTTCGCGGTTTTGGTGGGCTTTGGATCGCGGGCGCTGTGGATTCTTTCGCAGCTGCCTACTTGCTCATCTATTTGGACAAGTCTGTTTTCTTCCTCTTCAACGTTCGGGACATTGTCATCTTCCCTAAGGTTTTTTCCTTGGGACGGGTTCATCTGGTGCACTGCCTAAAACCAGATTAAAGCATTATTTGGCAACTATAACATTGGATTGATCTCTGCAAGCGCGGGGCTTGCACACTGATCTCTGGTGGTATTTGCTTCAATTTATGCTTCTTTTGATTTTTCTGTCGCTTGCTCATTTGACTT
>Ga0126342_10019740_pt1 | contig 11416 bp, 10 predicted proteins | sample Cyp1metagenome_FD_92528 | JGI IMG/M metagenome (GOLD analysis project Ga0126342, IMG submission 92528) | Coral microbial communities from Lord Howe Island, Old Settlement Bay, Australia - Cyphastrea 1 metagenome | ecosystem: Host-associated > Invertebrates > Cnidaria > Coral ... | reverse complement strand
TTTCTTCTGACTCTTTCTCTTCTACTCTTCTCTCTTCTGATCTTTCTCTTCTCTCTGCCTCTGCCCTGCTCTGCTTTTCATCTGTCCATATTGTCGGAAGTTTGACTTCTAAACTTCCTTCGAGTATATTTATACGCAATTAGTGACGCATTAGACGCTATTAATGCCATTTAAACGCAATTGATACGTAGACTTTATATATTTATTTATATTTACATCCAAAAGGCAATCTTAGTCGGAAAAGGATTGCTAACTAGCAGTGTTCAAAACCCCTATATCAAGTTATATCCCAACAAAATGCCAATTGTGTTATCATCCCATTATATTCCCACGAGTTTTCTGGGGGTGTTCATTGGATGTTTGGATCATCAAATTATATCCCAACTTGTCACATTTTTTCACTGGGGAAGTCCTACCACAACAGTCCTCTCGGAGGTGGCAGCGAAGTCACGCAGCGCTGCGTCGTAGATCAGCAAGGAGTCAGCGGCCTCAAAGGACAGCGGTGACCGCAGGACACCGGACCCTGTTTATATGGCCATAGTAGCAGTGATCAAAAGTCAAGTATGTGTACAACATAACATAATCAAACATACAAGTTGTGGAAGGCAAAAATCCCCATTCTTACATGTCATGTCTATTTTTGGGTCTAAACATGTCTGATCGCAGATTCTTTGCTGAAAAATCCTAGGGAACCCGCTGTTCGGTGGGTACAGTTCCTATGATCACGGGGGATAGAGGTCCAACACCACCAGTGGGGATGTGGACCTTGAAGACTTGGCTTCTAAGCACGGAAAAGTGGCATAAAACACCAACTGGCCCATCCATAGAACTGGGTTGGGCTCATGACTCGACAAATGCTGGGGTGCAGTACTCAAGCGAGTATATGGGGGAACTGACCAACCCGACAACGCGCTTAAGCTGCCCTCTCATTGACATTGTTGGTTGCATCCAGTGGTCTTCCTTGTTTCTTCCACATGTTTTTTGAGAGACTGTCTTCACTTTTGATTGGCTGATCCATGGTGATCAGGTGACAGAAAGAGGAGGGTCCAGCTACCCGCCGAGAGGTCTGGGTGAAGATTACATCAGAAACCAATCCAACAGCTGCAAAGATCATGCTGTGGACCATCTGAAATAAATAGATGACTCAGATGACCATGGCCCGAAGCCGCGTCTACTATGTATTCCAAATGATGCTGGCTCGGAAACCAGTGGAGGCTTCATGGCCGTCTATTTCAGCACTCCAGCCTCTCCATTGTTGAAAAAAGGTCCGCAAATCAGCAAATGACCTCGAGCTGCACATGCCCAAACGAAACTTGGTATGATCTGTCAGCAATCAGCAGGGTTTTGCATTGATCAAACACCAATGTAAAATGTGGTGGTGAGGAAACCGCATTGGTCTGCCGTCTAAAGGAAAAATCGTCCGCATACGCCTCCAATGGGAAGATGATCGCTACAGCCCTGCAGCAAATTCTCCACACCTTATGGTGCGCAATCAGCGAATCGGGTCATTCGAAACCATGATGATTCAGACTCTGGTTGGTATAGTTAGCTTGATTTCATTCAATTTGGTTAGATCCAGATGATGTTCAATGATGTTCAATGCATCATTACCAGAAGCAGACAGTCGGTTGAACCTGTTGAGCACATCCCAACTGGGCCACCATGCCAAGAGGCGACATGTAGTGCAAAACCTGGGATCCGGGATGAAATCCAAAAAACATGTGAAAGTCTCGAGCAGCATGCCCTGCAAGTGAGAAGAATCAAGTCATCAGATCTAAGCTTTGGGGTCAATAAAACAGACACCATAATGGAAGCTGTCAACATCTTCATTCTTGGTATTAAACCATCAGAAATCATCAGAATGCATTCTTGCTGCCACCTATCGGAAAATTACATGATATTACATGTAATTGCCCCATACCCCCCACAAGTCTGGTTGTAAAAGCTGAGTATCCAAGGTGACGCATCACCTGCTACCTGGTCGGACACCCCACATCCACTGCTCATGATACGAACAGTTCCTTATGTGCAAATAAACTCCAGGGCCTCTTGTACCAATACAAACAATGTGGATGATGACCGACACAGGAGACACGGATCCCCGGTATCACTTGTGGGGGCCAGTTGGGTGAACTGTCGATGTGAACAGCTCATCCATCCCATCCTTCCGGGAGGGTTCAGAAGTTTAAAGCCAACAGCTTTGACAACTGTTCCCGGACTACTGCCTGGAATGTCAACTGGGAAACCCAAACATTGACGCAAAAGATGCAGCTGATGTCTTGACTCGACATCTTGTTTCTCCAGCCTTGACCATGCGACATGATGAAGCATTTGGTTATGGTTCTATGGATCATCATTATGAAAAAGATGTAAGGCTTTGGATAACATTAGATCTCGATAATTGACAAGACATTTTCAGATGATGCCGCTGATAATGAGATAGATAGGCCTTGATAAGAAGATCTTGCCAAGCTGGTCGTGAGTTTCTGGGTACAGTAAGAGGATCTTTCAGAAACCCCAAAAGAAACTGCTGAGAAGCATCAAAGCTTTGGGACCTCCCAGCCTCCCGTCAGCAGTTGCCACCACCATGACTCTGCATGTCTCGTGGAAAACTGAGGGGAACATTGCACGCTCTTCAAATTATGACTGATATTGGATCCCTGCAAACCAAAATATCTTTGTGATCACAGAAATCAGAAATCCAAATAAGAATAAAGACCATCAAAATCAAATGTTTCTTGGCCTCAAATATCCCTCCAGATATCCCCCTGTTTTTATGGCACCCCATAGACACCGGTGAGATCCACCATCAACTCCTGGGACCCGGAACTCTTCGGCACAGATGCGTCCAAGTGCCGCGGCCTAGGGTGGGAATTCACCGAAGCCAATTCAGGTTGTCCGCTATCCCGGCTATCCCCCTTCAACGGAAGAACTTGTGCACCCCTGGGCTTTGGACGGCAAGATTCGGCTCCGTGCCTGCGCAGAATCTGCAGCCTCAAGGTTGCCCCATTTAGCGCCTTTCGACACTGGGAATCGCCGTTCCTTGAGAATCAATTCCTTCACATATCCAACTAGCCCACTCCTACACATATCAGCTTTCCTTGGGAACTCGATTTCTGGCACGAAAATCTGTCCGTTCAACTTTACCATGTCCACTTGGGACCTGAGTTGGTGGCAGCCCCGCGTTTCTTGCTGCGCTTCTTTGACATGGGCCGTTTCTGGTCCCTTCGCAGAGCCAGACGCTCCTGGCGCCCACTGATCTTGACATAGCTATGGAAAATGAACCTTTGGCTGATGATTTACTACCTGTGAAACATGGCCATTTTCCAATATATGTTCCATGGCTATGTTAAATTTACCAAGTGGAATTTGGGTTTGTCTGAAATGGGGTATCCCCCTAACTGTTGATTTTAATGGGGAAAATGGCAATGGTCCATTGAATTTTGGGGGTATATATATATATATATATTCAGACAATCCCATTTTGACCATCCCCACGCAGTCGTAGTCAAACTCCATGCACTGAGGAAAGACACACAATAGAAAAGATTGGGGGGTCCATCTTCTGAGCAGTCATCAATTCATCATGAATCATATTCATCAATGATCCTTACCCATCCCACTTCGTTCCTGCAGCAGCATGAAGAGGCTGGGCGATGCTTCACCGGTGCCTTCGGTGGGCAAAATGTACAGATCCGGAAAGCGCTCCGCAAACATCAGGGTCATGTCACCGGCTCTGGAGCCCACCTGGTCACCAAGAGAGATGGGGGATGATGGATTGACTCTTCGGTAAACCATGACTCGGAAACTATGCCTCGTAACGTTGTAAACAATGCTTCGTAAACCAAGATCCGTAAACTATGCTCCCTAAACTATGATTCATAAAGCAAACGTAAGATGTGACTTTGCATGTACTTGCCAAAGGGGGTGGGATTTTGATATGACGTGTAAGATGTGACTTTGCATGTACTTGCCAGAGGGGGTGGGATTTTGATATGACGTGTAAGATGTGCCTGTGCATGTACTTGCCACAGGTGGTGAGCTTTGGTTGCTGAGGTTTGGTTGCTGAAGCGAGTGAGTTTTGGTTGCTGAAGCGTGGTTGCTGAAGCGAGAGCGAGTTTTGGTTGCTGAAGCGTAGTTGCCGAAGCGTAGTTGCTGAAGCGAGAGGGTGGTTTGGTTGCGGAGCCGTGGTTGCTGAAGCGTAGTTGCTGAGCCGTAGTTGCTGAAGCGGAGTTTAATCGGGGATGATGACTGTGCGGCGTAGCAAGCCATACAGTAGCAAGTCCAGGCTTTCGGGTGAATCTGTCATTTCTTTACTGCTTGGAATGTTGCAACTGACACTCTCATTGAAAAAAATACGTATCTGGTAGAGGCCCAAAAACCTATCAACTTGGTCTCCTTTGCAGGGGCAAAGCGCTTAGGATCTTTTTTGCCCATCTGCCTCTTCGCCGCTTCGCCTCCCCGCTTCACTATGCACCAGGCCTCCAGGACGAGGGATCCCGGTTTCAGCTCCGCAAAGTAGTGCGACATTCTTTGAAAGGCCATTGTCATTCGAATGCCCTCGCCCTGCAACAAAAATTTGGAGGACCAATGGACTGGAACCAAAAAAAAGGTCGTTTCTCCCAAGTCCATCCAAGTCCTATATCATAGCCAGTTGAAACATCGCTTAAATATTACAAAACATCTGAAGGACGAAAGAAAGGATACGAAGCCATTAGGATCCGTTGCACTATGATGACATCGTTCCGTGGCCCATAGTTTTAAACTACCATCATCAACAATCATTTACTATGGAATGAATCAGGAAGAAGTGAATATCATCTGAATATCCTAATAATGTCCACCTGGATGCATAAAGGAAGTGAATATCAGTATCATAGGTTCGTAATGAGGTACGAACCTAAGGTGTCATCAAACATGGTTGGCCGCTGGGAAATCCTTGAACTAAATGGGTCTATATACATTATACAATATATATATAGTATCTTCATATATGGGAAAAATATAATCATTGAGCTTAATATTGCTGGAGGATAGTACTTCTAGGGGCTTCTTAACCTACAGCAATCTCCTGCAGAAAAAGTGACAAATGCTACCAAACTAGTGGTAAATTGAACCTTTTCCATTGTTTCGGGGTATTCAGCCTACCTGATTTATTATGGATTTGTCGGGCATGACTTGAGAAAGCATTGGAACCCTTATCAACCAAACATATATCCAGGGATCACAAAAGTAGGTAGATGATGCTACCCTCCAGTTTTTAGTAAGATAGACATGGACAATCCGGCGCCATGGACTTTAATGGATATATTAGTTTACTGGAGGCTGAGTAGTGTGCTGACCCCTCAAGCCTTTGGACACAGCGGTTCGACGAAGTATTGATAGTGATTGATATACCACCACTGCGAGCAATATTGGGAGAACGATGATCCAAGATGTACAAATAACCATTTGCCCAAACTTTGGAAGGGTACAATGAACTAAATTGCTAGTAATTGGATGTAATTGGTGAGACAGTATATCAATGTTGCATCTGTCTTACACCCATTAGATCAAGCTGGTACTGTACTCCTCGGATTGATCAACTGGGGGGTTATCATCCCCATGAAGTACTTAAGGAACCTATGTTTTATACCCAGTCTAGTGATCCCCTATATACATCAGCCCCATGAAATATCCCACTACATATATATATATATATGCATATAATTACTATATATTCATTTATTTATTTGTTCATTAATTACTTATATGATTATTGTTATTATTATTTATTATGATTTGTATTTTATATATATATATATACATATGACCTTGTTATTGTTGCTGTTACTATTCCTATTATCACTCATATTGGTATTATTATATACTTATAATATATATATATATATTAATATATGTTATTTATATTATATATATATACCCAACTGCCAGAGAGCTAAGCCCGGCCTCGGCAGCCATCTTCAAGCAGGCGTCAATCTGGTCCTCCTCGTTGGCTTGACCAGCCTGCGGTCGGCGGATACGGATTGAGACCTTCGAATCCATCTGGGTAACTCTTGGGGTGTCGAATGATGGAAAACAATATGGCAAAACAATATGTGATGGCCAGAAAAACCCAGAAAAACCATGGCAAAACTGATGAAGGTTGCATAACTGCCTAATCTTCACAATGGCAAAACAATATGTGATTGAACTGTTCCCGTGAGGTCCTCACAATACAAACAGTGCAAGGATTGTCGCTGCAAAATACATGTTTTCATATATTTCAATCTGTTTCAATCTGTTTTCTCAAATGGCCTAGTCCCACTGTATGACCTTTTCAATGTACCGGCGGATACCGGGTACCCTCCGCCCCTCCCAGGAACTCTTGTTTCGTTTTCTGTTGCAATCCACAGCCCGGGACAAAAAACTGCCGTGTATCGAAAGGACTTGTTCCCCGAAACCACTGTTTTCAGCAACTCAAATAGATCAGTGAAATTTCATCATGAACACGCCAACTGAACATCACGCTTTTCCATGTCGAATGTCCTGATCGTTTCACCCTTTTAAAGTTGCTGTGCCTGTTGCCCATTTGCTGTGTCCGTGGGTTCGTTGCCCACAGTCCGCAGCGGGACACTGTGAGGTATCCCAAGGATTTGCTCACCTGAGATTCGCTCAAAAAAGAGATTCGATTGGAACCACCGGAGCCGTATATCTTGCGAGAAAATACGATTTCTCGGTAACTTTGAAGGGAGTCTGACACTGTTTTCGCGGCGCTCGGATTTTGGAACATCACATGGTCCTGTAGTGACGGTGTGATCATAGCATTGGTGAAAACAGATGTCCACATAAAAACCCTGCAGCTGCTCATCTTTGGATTGATGTTGCTATTCGCCCTCCAATGGCTCGCCCTTCAGGTTGATGTGGCCATGGACCACATGGCCTCTTACTCGAGACTTGGAAGCGCGGCTAACGGCTGCATTGCCGGCCATGGACCTTGGAAGCTGGAGCCTTACGGAGTGATGTGAAGAATGATGTGACTGTTCAATTTCAGGAGATTGTGAATCTCATCCAATAAATCCTCTAAATTTGGTTGCAAACAATTCTGGTTTTTCCCTCAAATTTCTGGAAGGCAGTCTCATTGGCTACTCCAAGCTACAATATTTAATAGCTACAATCCAGTACAATCCACTCTGTTAAATCCTATCCAAATCTAACCGCCACAATTTCCTCTTTTTCAGTTTCAACATCCAACTCCAATTCCACCACCATCGCACCATCGCCTTGGTTCCCTGCAAACGACCTGGTCGCGGCGGTGGCAGGGCGGGTGCAGCTCCTGAAGCATGGCTGGGAAACCCCAAAAAAATGGGCCATCGCTGGGAAAATCATCGAACAGCCAAGGAATTTTGCATGTTTGATGATAGAGGGTAAGCTGGAACGCCAGAGGGTTCAGGGTCTGGGCTCCAAGAAAATGATTTTCCTCCATTCTGGGCCTCTGTGATAGGTTTTGATCTAACTTCTCTGCAAGACTGGATATGATAAACCAAAACCAGCACAAACCTGACCTGTATCAAATACACCCCAAAACTTACTTAAGCCATTCTAGTTGGCTCAAACCTGATAGGTCCATTGGGGATCACAGAACATTAATTGCTCTCCTGCTCCACGCGCATTGAAAGCCACCTTTCCGCTGGCCTCATCAGCTATAGGTCGGTTGGGTGGCAAAGAGAACGCCGCATGGAAGCGTGCAGAACTCAGACTGTCAAAGTCACGTCTCATCTCATGCAGTTTACAAGCCACACGACAAAAACTGAAACGAACGTGCAGTTGGCAATAGCTCGCATACGCGATCAAAATTAGGCCATAATGCCAGTTCCAAACAGTCCAGTGTGGTTGCCCCACGGGGGCGCTAAGTGATTTCGGCCGCTTGCCCCGCTTGCTCCGCTTGTGAGGGAAATAAGTGAATCTTCCTTCTTGCCCCGCTTGCCCCACTTGCCCCACTTGCCCCACTTGCAAACCGACGGAAGATCTCTGGTTCTTCTCGTTTGCCCCTTTTGCCCCGCTTGCCCTGCTTGCCCTGCTTGCCTTGGCTTCACCACGCAGAAGTATGAACGGCGCATGGTTTTTCCCTCTGACCCGGCCTCTTGCCCCGCTTGCCCAGCTTGGCCCGCTTGCCCCACTTGCCCCACTTGCCCACATACCCCCTTTGGCCTGCTTGCCCTGCTTGCCCCTCATCCGGGCGAGTAGCGGGGCGAGTGGCTAAAATCAATTAATTTTCCTACCAAGGCAAGCGAGTCGAGCGAGTGGCGAATTTCAATTAATTTGCTTGCGTAGGGCAAGTAGGGCGAATGGGGCAAGTGGCGCGAGTGGGGTGAGTGGGGCGAGTGGGGCGAGTGGAGCACGTGGTGGCGTTCAATTAATTTTCCTCCTGGGCGCCCGCAATGAAACGGTCACAAGAAAAATCGGTGCCCCAATTGATGCATTTGAGGAAAGTACTATGTTATGTGCGTATGAATTTATTGCTATATTCACATTTACAATATAGCTAGACTAGAATCTACAATCGACAATAGACAATCTGAAAAATCGACAAGTTTTCTGTTATCGATTATTGTCCATTATCCATTGTCGGTTGTCGATTCTCGATTTTTGATTAGCTATTAGCCATTAGCCATTAGCTATTTGCTATTACCTATTAGCTATTAGATATTGGCTATTAGCTATTAGCTATTAGTTACTAGCTATTATATAATAAGCTATTCACTATTAGCTGTTAGCTACTATCTGCTCTCTACTCTCTGGTCTCTGCTCTCTGGCCTCCATTCTCTGCTCTCTATTCGCTATTCCCTGTTACCTATTCCCTATTCCCTATTGCCCATTCCCTATTTTTTCCCCTTCATATATCATGCATCATCCATCACCCATCACCCATCACCCATCACCCATCACCCATCACCCATCATCCATGATCCATCATCCATCATCCATCATCCATCATCCATCATGAATCTATCATCTATAAGATACAATTGTTGGATCTCGATGTCCCAAGGTGTCCTTCCTAAAAAACCCTGGGTGCCCCAACCACTGCGCCGTTGCACACCTGCGTTCCGTTCAAACCCGTGGCGGTCGAGTCACGTGGGTTGATCACCAACGACATACGGCGATGGGAATTAAACATGGGGAACGTAAACTACATTGATTAACAATAACTATAAGGTATATAGGTGATTATATCTATAGTTAATGAATAGGGATCATCAACTAATTTATTATAACAGGGGACTGCTACCTTGTGCGGATGAAACGTGGAAAAATATGGGGGCACGATGGGGACATTGGGGATCGTGGGGATATTGTGGAGATATTGTGGGGATATGGTAGGGATATAGTGGCGATAACTCAAATGTGGGGATCATTTATTAAACCAACAATATGATCTTTGGGCATGGTCGGAAAATTGCCTTTTTTGGAATGAAACTGTGGGTATGCGGCAGCAAAAACTCAAAACTGACGGTTTGGTGCATGTTCCAGCAACCTCTGGTTTGGATTTGTAAAACCAAATTGTGTGAAAACAGAGACCTTGGGAATATCTGCGATTTTTTTCCTAAAGATGCATAAAGGGTTTCACTGCCTCGGAAAATGTGCAAAAAGAATCGTTCAGAGAACCTGTTTGCCGTGGGTTTGTTGGAGGAAGGGTCCGTTATTGGCTGGAATCATATGAACACGGCCCTTTGGTGTTGCGGCATTATAAAAATCCACAAGAAACATACGCAAATGGTTCTATTCCTATTTTTGTTCAGAAGATCCCAAATTCATGCACGCCTCTGCAATACGCCCTCCATCATGTAGCACAAAACCCACTGAAGGCCTCATTGCGGACACCCACGCGTTCCCACCGCAATCGCAATTGGGTGATGGAATCTCAACAAAACCGTCCTGGAATCCTGGACCGAATTCCGAGTTTTTCCCTTCTGACACATGAACAACAACAACAATATCATTTTTTGGGCATATCAATGATCCCTACAATTTTTCCACGTTTTTTTTTAAACATGAAACAAATCGAGTGCGAACCATGAAGCTCTTTGTCGGCAGCAACCGAATGGTTTCCTTGTTTTGAGGCATCCCATTGCCCAAATTTGCCCCAAAACCAGAGACCAAAAAAAACACGATAAATTTGCGGCCACGTGATGTTTGAAATCGTCAATTATGAAACCAAGTTCATTGATTCACTGTCAACAAAAAGGTTACTTGGAATTTTGATCCAAGCCGCAACACCAACGCTGGCACAGTACTCATCAAGCCACGGCGGAGCGGCAATGCATTGCAACCAGTCTGATTTTGTGTTGAACAAAAACATTTCCACTCTGATGAATCGAATGGCACAAGACACGGGACCCAAAACATGGTGCATGTTTCAATGTGTTCCTGCACACTGCAAGTTTTGAACCAAACCTTGCGGCGTCGAAAATGCATGAAACAATGGTTTTCGGGGGGAATGCAACAAAGCAAAAAATTGGACCTGTCAGTTTGCATGCTTAGTTGTGGCATGCATGCCTGCAACACAACACACAACATGATTTCAACAATTTTGCAATGTTCAATCATGCATTTGCGCAAACCAAAACAAACTGAGTAATTTTTTTTCGTTTGACCTGTCCTTTGGGGCCCACACAGTCTTTTGTTTGGCGCCACACATGTTCAGCAAGGTTCACGATCGCAATCCGACTGTTTTTTTGTGGTGTTGCGCGACACCAATCCAAAGTCAGTAACGGAATTGTACATGTGGTGTCCTAAACTGTGTTCAGGAATTGTCAAAACACTGAACGGTTGGTTTTCACCTGTTTGGAGCCACTTGCATCAGTCGTCACACTGATAAAAATAGATAAAGCACAACTGAGCATGCTGCTACGTTATGGGGCCTGCCATCCTTCAAACAGTGCGGTTTTAGCACGTTCTGACCTTTACCGCGGCATGTTTCCAGTGTCTCTACCTTGCGCGGCGCAGCTAGTGTCAACCCACGAAATTTAATTTCGATTGGTGCATCTGCACTTCTACGGCCTACCGCTCATCCAGCGTTGCTTGACAATCAAGCGCCGGAACTCGGCCGCGCCATCTCGACTCGGCCACAATGATCACCACTTCCACCAAAGCCGTTTCCACGATGGTTTTCTTCATCGTAGTCATAATTCCTACGATTTTCTCTGTCGTCACTGTCATCTCTTCGGTCACCATTGTCTCGGTTACCGGATTGGGAAAGATCATCATCGTCCTTTTCTTGTCCCTACGTCCTTGAACCTTAGAAATAAATTTTACTCTCAACAACATGCTGTGATCATCCAATGCACGATGTCTAAGTTCAAGCAACCGGCAGCGCATGACCCTTTTTTCTTCGATCGGGGGAACATCAGGTATGAGACTTGGATGTCTCGAT
>Ga0126342_10019739_pt1 | contig 11417 bp, 15 predicted proteins | sample Cyp1metagenome_FD_92528 | JGI IMG/M metagenome (GOLD analysis project Ga0126342, IMG submission 92528) | Coral microbial communities from Lord Howe Island, Old Settlement Bay, Australia - Cyphastrea 1 metagenome | ecosystem: Host-associated > Invertebrates > Cnidaria > Coral ... | reverse complement strand
GGCATATCTTCTGGCATTCTACCTGGCATATCTTCTGGCATATGTTCTGGCATATCTTCTGGCACTCTATCTGGCATATCTTCTGGCATATCTTCTGACATTCTATCTGGCATTCTATCTGGCCTATCTTCTGGCATTCTATCTGGCAAACATTCTGGCACTTTATCTGGCATATCTTCTGCCATTCTTTCTGACATTCTATTGGGCGTTCTATCTGGCATGTCTTCTGGCATTCTATCTGGCCGTTGAGGGCCAGCGGTGCTCACTGAGCTCGGAGGGTCCCAGGTTGGGGTCCAGCGGTGCTCACTGAGCTCGGACGGTGCCTGGTTGAGGTCCAGCGGTGCTCACTGAGCTCGGACGGTCCCAGGTTGAGGTCCAGCGGTGCTCACTGAGCTCGGACCCTTGCAGTTGAGGTCCAGCAGTGCCCACTGCATGCGGAAGTTGGCGAAGAGCTTGGCGAAGAGTTGGCAAGGCGGAAGTGGACATGGAAGTGGAGGCAGAGGTGGTGGAGGAGAAGGAGGAGGAGGAGGAGAAGAAGGAGGAGAAGAACAACTCTGATAAAATCTAACAACCCTCACCTGGCAGGTGGGGAAAAAAGTACTGTATACTAATCAGGACGTAGCATCTTCATACAAAGCGTTCCAACCAAGATTCCCATCACTCCAGAAAAGCAGATCTCATAATTCTCACGTTTCACAAAGATTGTCTTTATCAATTACCGTCCTTCCTTTGTGCACCTGTCTTCTCAACGAATCTAATCCAATGCCCAAATCTGATCCATCCATTTGCAAACTCAACTTGTACTAAAATTGAAATTCTATTGATCGAACAAACACCGTTTTTTTGCCCTTTTTGTTCTCACTTCGTTGTGTTAAGCTAGAGTGCCTACTGAGATCCTGTTGTAAGGACCTTTTCAGTTCACTCTGCACAACAAAATTACCTGGTTCTCTCCTTTCCATAAACTTATTACTTTTTTTCTCATCCTCTACTTGAGAGATTGTCAGCTGTTCTAGTTTGCACTGCAGATCCAGGATTGCTTGCAGATGCTTGCTCGCGTAAATTTCATTGCTGCTCACTTCAGGTACGCATTTCCATACTTGAATCGCTTTTCCGCATGCAGACATTGCTCTATCGCCATTGATTTCAATGGGCTTTGATAAATGCGGATAGTTTCGTTATTCTCAAACTGCATGGGAGCCAATTCTCTCTTATATTCTTTCAATCTGGTAGCACGGCCAAAGACTGCAGGGTATTTGGATGTTCCTACCTTTAACACTTTCTCTGGCAGATTTGAAACGCAGTACATGGATTATTCCTAACTGACATCCAGATACTCGAAAGGCAAGGGCTGCCAATTCTTCATCGCTTTTGTTATGCAACACCTTCATTGCCCATTGCAGTGATCCTCTTTGTGGACGATTGCCGATATGAAGTTGCTTTCCAGACTTTCGATTGTCTTCATTGCTGGTTCAAACGGGTCCGGATGTGAAGGCGCAAGGCGACGATCACAGTTCAGCACCTGACAATGGAGGAGACACCGTGTGGATCCGACTATATACATATAATCTTTTTACACTCAAACACGAGTCTAATTAAACAAAAATGGATTTGATCAGTCTAAGACACGGCTTGCACGAGTTCTGTTGCTGACAAGCTCCGCCAATCCAGAGCTTCAGGTTTGGAGCCTTTGAAAGGCCAAAGTTTTCTATAGATCTTCATGAACTCTTCCCACTCTGAAGCTGTCCATGTTTTCAACTTACGAGCATCGACGATCTGTTGAATTTGTTGGTTGAACTTATCTAGCCGTCTCCGACCTTCTTGACTCATCTCTGTGCCCTTCTTGATGAGTTCAGATGCCTTTCTCCAGGGATGATCTGAGAAGCCACAAAAACTTTCCCATTCCATAGTGAAGTAGATTTTGCACATAACTATTTTTTATTTAAAAAAAAAGTCCATAGTGTCTTATATTCACATCCGTCAAAAACCGCTACCTGTGATCCTTCTGCATCATCATCACGATTTTGAACACTTGGAGTGCCATTGGGCATCCTTTCTTCAGTTGAACCTCTTGCAGTGGACAGAATATGCCGCATCTCTTCTCTCAGTTCATCCTTGGCAACCTCAAAATATTTTTCCCATATGTCTTTTGTATTTTTGTGGCTTCTCTTTCAGCTTCTTCTGCTCGCCTGTGTCTCTCCTAAGGCATTGTTGTTTTCTTCGGCGCGGAAAAAGGAAGTGGACGTCATGGAAATTGATAGGGATGAAGGACATGGCAATTAGAATCTGCTCCTTTTTAATGGAGGAAGACGAGTGAACGTCATGGAAATTGATAGGGAAGAAGGGACATGGCAATTAAAACCTGTTACTTTGAATTTGAGGACTTGAAGTGAATGTCATTGAAATTGATAGGGAAGAGGGAATATAGCAATTGAAACTTGCGACTTCAGAATTGGGCATTTGGAGTGACAGTCAAAGAAATTGATAGGGAAGAAGAGACATGGCAATTGAAACGAAGCGATTTAATAGCAATTACGGCTCTTTTTGTTTTTTCTCGGTTTCATCTCGCTACGCCAACTATTCGTCAATTCAATTTATAGACAGATCTCTGGCCAGATCGCATTCGTTGCTGTTGAACACGATGCCAACAGAAAAGAGCTATGTCACAATGATCGTCAAATGCAGATACATAAGGCATTCATAAAAGCAATAAACTTTGTGACAATACTACATATCTGCGATCGCTGGAAGCTCTTCCTCTTCGTTTCCCTCAATGCAAACAGTTCTTCAAATCGTTGGTCCTTGTCAAGAACATCCATGTCTACTTCTTGGCACAACCATAGGAGTCTCATACTGCCCATATCTGAGCTTCGAAGACCTGGAAATCGAACTGGTTCATGAAAACAATCTTCTATAGACCACGTGCCAGCCCGACGAGATCCCGAATAGACTCGGAACCACACAAAGTGCATCCATCGGTTCTCTTCTGCGCATCTCTGACGGTTCTCTTCATTGCAGTTTCTCATCTTGCATGGTAAGTCCAGCTCTGGTTCACCAGGACGTTCAATGAACGATAGCAAATAAATAGCCCAATAGAGTGAGACCTGTGACCGGATAGCTTCGTATCCATGCCCATACACTTGCCAGGACCGCTTCACTGTCTATCCTTTCATTGTCTGACCATATCGGCAAATCGGCCATGATCGGAGGCGGATAATAGAAGCACCTTGCAGATGATCATATTTGGCTCTGAACCTGGCCCCAATCTTGCCAGAAATGAATGTCAATGTAAAAACAACCCAATAATTGTCCAAATTGGAGTTTCGATTTTTTGGGTTTATCACATTACCCTAAAAGGTAAACGATGTTGAGCTGAAAATGACCTAGATCTGTAGGTCCGTTGAATTCTTCAGGTTTGCTAGCCTCCCCAAAATCATGTTGAAAAGAACTATGTTGGCCAAAAGACCATAAAGTCTCACAAACCTAAAACACCTTCATTTGGGAATGCTGTACATCGCAACCGGCTGTACCGTACTAACCATCATCCACAGTGACGTGATTGTGCAGTGAAGTACCAGTATTCAGCCAGATAAAGTTGGGATAATTGGGATAATTCTTCTGATTCCAAAAGTCAGGATTCAAGACTAACTACTCCACGTGTTGATAATCGTTATCTAAATCTATTGAATCCATCAACAGTTGAGCAATGTTGAGCAGTCGCCAAGAAACATCGCAGCATAGCCCAGTGGTGTGGTGCTCCCCTCTCCGAAAACCCAAATGATGCCCGGTGGCTCCTGTGGGCGCTTGAGCTGGGAAACCTATGGAGAGTTTAGGAGATTCTCAGTGACGAATCTAGATGTAATGGAGATGTCACTATGTAATGTACGCATCGAGTTTTGCAATAATTGAAGATACACAGCGGTCAATAGATAGATACGGATATGGATAAAAAGTCAGCGATAGACAGAGGCCCAGCGAAAAAATAGGTATAGATACAAATAGAGTGAGAAAAGGACAAAAATAGACAGAAATAGATAGAGACAGCAAGACATAGAGAAGGCAGAGATAGATAGACATATAGCTATAACATGCTATAACATGCAATAACTATAGATTTGCTGCAACTAGGGATGCATAGATGGATAGATGAATGGATGGATGGACAGACAGACAAACAGATAAAAAAATATAGATAGATGAGGTCAAGATGGATGGAGATAGACATAGTTAGACATACATAGATTTAGATAGATCAGGCATGAACGGGCTAGGTATAAATATGCAGGTACAGACAGAGAGAGAGAGATATATATATATATTTAGATAGGTATCCATAAACAAAATAATTAATCAAAGGTAGATAAAGAAATAGACATAGACAGGTATAGATAGATAGAAACATATATGTGTAGCTTTTGATCAATATACTGTAGACAGATGCAGAAACAACTAGATAATAGTAGATGAATATAGCCAAGGGTAGATGGAGATGGCTAAAGATAGGAAAGATATATATATAGATGGATCAAAATAGGAGAGATAGATCGAGATTGAGGGAGAGAGAGAGAGAGGGAGATAGAGACATGAGAGATAGTGAGAGTAGAGATAGACAGAGGTAGACAGAGGTAGATGATTCGACGGTGAATTAGATGGATAGCTGGACAAATAAATGGGCAAATCAATGAATAGATGTCAGGGAGGCTGCCAAACGAAGCAGGAACAGAACGGCGAACCCAACTGCAATGTCGAACTAGTTAGGAACTGAATGCTGTTTGTTGATACCCTCTGGTAAACTAACATGGCTATTGAAAATGGCCATTTATAGTGGATTTTCCCATTAAAAATGGTGATTTTCCATAGCTATGTTAAATTACCAGAGGGTAATTGTCAAAAACCATCGCCTTTCTAGTGGCTTCATCCGATTTTTCCACCGTATTGAAAAAAGTGACGGGGGGTTGAGACCCATGTGTTTCTCCAACATTCGTTGGATAGCCGGGCAGTGCAAACCTCGACCAAAAATGGGACCCAAAAAAATCACACAGTTGTAAAAGGGCAATAAAAATTTGCCCACTGTTTGAACTGCTACCATTGACATGTCAAAGGAGTCCAAGTATTGCAGTAGTCTTGCCTTTCGTCGCAACACTTGTGATGGTTTATCTACAAAAATACCACAACACATCACAAATTCCCAAGATAAATGTACATATTCGGGATGAACATCCATGTTCATCATTTTCATTCATTCTCCAGTTGGTTTCATGTTGGTCATAGCCATTTGATACCCATTTAAGGGGCTATTCATTGTATCCTGCCGTTGAAAAACCCGTCGTTCCCATGCCTTGCGCAAGCACAGCGCGGCACGTGCACCCAGCTCGATGCTGCGAAACAAGGCGCCCGCGCGGACGGGGAGATCGGGATCTGCATGGGCCTGGTCACACGCTAACGATGAAAAAAAATGCCATAGAATGACCTAGGGATATTGCATATTTATGCTGTGTATATATAATATAATAATATATATATATATATATATGTATATATATATATATTATATTATATTATATATATGTACATATATATAATATAATATATATATACATATATTGACATTATATGTATGTCCTCAGGATCTATCAGTACTGCATTCGCAGTACTGGTTCCCGTACGTATCCATCGCCGCTCTTTTGGCATAGCCCTTGGCCTCCAGCAGTTGCTGAGCCACTGACCTAAGGGAAGCAACTGCAGAGGGGATAACCAGAAATGCATCCACAAATGTGGTGGGTCAATATTTGGGGATGTGTCAAAACCCTGGTACCTAGTGAACCGCAAAATAGCTGGTAAATGGATGTTCATCCCACTAAAAATGGTATTAATAGGTATTGATCCATAGCCATTTAGCAAATTTAAACATCCCAGAATGTCTTTAATAATTGAAGTAGATGGGGCTTTAACTGGGGTTGATCATTAACATTCATTAACACCCCGAAATTTTGCATGGAAGCCTACAATTGGTGGTTTCTGCCCGGGGAACGAACATAGCAATGGAAATCCACCATTGGTGAGGGTCGATTGCCATGTTGAATCGCCGGAGGGTTTTTGTGCAGAAATTCATCTCACAAAATCTTCGGGGCTCCCTGTTGATTCTCAGGACCCATTAACATTCTGAGCAGGGAAAACAGTGGGCATCTCCTGCAGTGTTTCAAGAAAGGCGAGGTGTAACAGGTTTCATCTCCGATTCCAGGGAGATGGGGTTCTTCGTTTAGCATCACGCATCAAGTCATGTTCATCCCCACACGATGCTAGTATAACCTGGGCTATCCCCCAACCCACAGTGCAAGTCACCACCAGGTTCGTCATACCCCTCAACAACCTTCCCTATAGCCGCCTTGGGTGATATGGGGTTATATGGGGTATGGTCTCTTTGGATAATTATGGTCTCTTTGGATGTTTAATTGATACTTTTATAAATCCACATGTTCATTGGTGAAAGATGTTGAAATCTTCGTTTTTGCGGATTAAGCACCCGGTTTCTTCGATCAGATCAGGGGTCAGATCACACATGGTCACACCAGGTTTTTCGCCGGAGGCGCAGGGTGTGAGGATTGATGCTGGCATTGATGGCTAGCGAGTGCAAGGGCGACAAACCCAAGCCTCCTGTTGGAGAACTGGGATCACAAAGACGGTTCGTTCTGTTGGATGTTACCCTCTGGTAAACTAACATAGCTATTGAAAATGGCCATTTATAGTGGATTTCCCCATTAAAAATTGTGATTTTCCATAGTTATGTTAGTTTACCAGAGGGTACATCTTGAATTCTGAGGAATTTTGGTGGTACACGGTACAAATGTACATAGTGATCATAGTGGTACCACATCCAACTTTGACCCATACCATCCATACTTGTCCAAATAATGCTGACCAGGGATGCACAAGCTCTGGTTGATTTACAGATCCCTAGAACAGAGATGCTGAAAATGTACCTTACAAATGACTCAACCTGGAACTTCTTCATCCGTCCATATCATCATATCTGTCACTCTGATCTCTCCCTGAAGGTCCTTTCACCAAATTTACGTCTGCTTTGAACTCAATGAACTTCTCAAAGACCTCTGAAGACGCACACCTGGGAGGTGGATGTGCTCCACGTGGTCCACACCATCTGGCTGAATTAAGTCCTGGTAAGTCATGTTGAGGCCATCACTTGTGAATTGTGGAGATTCACCGCTTGAAACTCATCGTGATTGTCATCTTCAATGCTGTCACTGCGCTACCCTACTAAGCAACATATGATGGATCTCCACTGAATATTTCACCTCACTGACAGGGCTGGTGAAATGCCTCTGTTCAACATCCACAATCACATTGTGCAGAACATCTCCCAAAGTCCCAACTTTGAAGGGCATCTTCAAAATCTGGGAAATTTACCAACCCCATCAAGTGACTCTACAACTAAAACTTATCCAGGTCACATTTTATCTATAGTACCTATCACTCTATACTGATCAAACATCGCTAGCTGAAAAAAAAATCCGCTCTTTATGAGTTTCCCAGCGAAGTACGGTTTTTTCACCTCCTTTCATCATGGATTTGCCCATGATTTTCCCATGATGTTCCTATTAAAACTTCCATTTTTAGGGGAGTTCCAATTGCCAGGGTGCCTCAAAGACGCCAGCACCAGGGGCGAGGCCATGGTTGGTGGACCTCAAAGCCGCCAAAGAAAGCTGGGAATTCACTATGAATTATGATGAATTTCATAGGGTTTAACCATGAAAAATGGAGATTTCATAGGAATTAAAGTGGATCTATAACTAGTTGTAACCATTTAATGGAGAATTGACAGGAGCTCATGTGATTGTCATAACTAGTTATCACCATCTAGTGGAGATGTAATAGGAATTATATAATTGATTTATATGATGATGATGTTTAATATATTACCATAGTAGAGATTTAATGGGATGTTGATGCGGATGCGGATATAATGGTTTATAACCGACCAATACTCAATCCCTTTCCTTAATCAATATTCAACACCCCCCATAGACCATGGTTCTATACCGGATTTATATACACATATGTGGGACCATTGTAGGGGGTGTCTAATTCTAGGGGTATTGGATTATAGGTGTTGACCCTCCATTCTTGCTCTTAATTCACCAATGTTTGTGCTCGGAAACATGATGATCACTCACCAACCAAACCGAGCTTTACCAAATAACTACATCCAACCAAATAATATGGCAATCCATATCCCCAAGTTTAATCTTTACATTTATATATATATATATATATATACAGCTACTATACCAATGTATGCATATATTATATACATGTATGTCCCCCAATGTCACTCACTTATATCACTTACTGTACTATATGATCTATATGTTATTGCTCTATTAAATATTATTAAATTACATCAAAGCGTTCTGATTGGACATGCTATCGCCCCACCATCCCCTTGTGTCCCAAGATGCTGAGCTTGTTGACATCCGCCGCATGCTTCACCAGAAGGTCCACGCCAGCGGCAGACGTGCAGATGCCCAGCAAGGGATGGCCCAGGCGGTTGGTCGCATTGGGATCTGAACCTCGAGCACCATAAGCTTCCTAGGATAAACATCACAAAAATACCAGTAATATCCGTTTAATATCCAGGAATGTTGGTGTTATGATATCCCCAAGATATTCCCTAAAATTTTCAGATCTACCCCTAATGTTTAACCCCAAACGATGGTTGCTATTGTGCTTGGCCATTATACACCCCATTGTTAGCCATTGTTGTTGGTTAAAACCTCCAAAATGATGCTCAACACCCCCCATGTCCAGTTCCCCATCGGTTTGGGGAGTCTCCCATGATATTCCTCAAATCAATCCTCAAATCAATCCTCAAATCGATCCATGTCAATCCCTTTTTTTTTTTCCGCTATCCCCATTGCTTTAGTTGGTCAACTCCCTCCATTTTTTTTGGGTCACCAGGTCACCACATGGCTATGGATCAATACCTATGAAAATACCCATTTTTAGGGGGTTATTCACATCCATTTTAACCCAGCTATTTTGATGTGAACTACAGGGGTACTATTGGTTTTGACACACTGCCACATCCCCATCGTTGGTCAACTCCCGAGAAACGCAGCTCCAGCAGAGTTGACATCGTCTCCAGGCCACGCGTCGAGCTGCTGTGGGCCGCAGCCAGGTGCAGAGGAGTCCAGTCCTTGGTGACTCGACGTTAGACGTGGAATGCACGGGGGAAATATGGGTACCTGGGAACATCACAATCATGGGATCAATGTAAAATATGATGTATGTAGATTAATAATATACATACACATGTGGAAAATATGATGTATGTAGATGAATAATGATGAATATACATGTTCTGATCCTGAAAATGACAAAAGAGGGGAAGTGAGAGATAATGAAGAGACAAAAGAAGATCTCTACCCTCAGAAAAAGATGATCCAGAAGAGCCCTGAAATTGCCGGAAACCACAAATTGTACATTATATTTGAGAGATTTTGAGAGATACACAAGTCATCTAGGCTGGAATGGCTGGCCATCTTTTCATATCTTTTCACGATTCCCTCAGGTCATAGTCTCGCACTATGGCCTCTGGGATCCTCTGGGCTATGGATGGCTATGGTTATTCCAGGGCCCAAGTCCCTCAAAGATTTTTTCATCTTGGTTCCATGGTCAGGCGTCCACTGCGTCCAGTTGTCGTACTTTTTAAAGGATCCCAAGATCCGAAAAAATCCCAGAAATCTGTATGGATCTCTATGGATCTCTTAGGGGCCACACATCTGTAGGAAGCCTCATCTGGCACATCTGGATCACAAGATCTCCCCCCTTTGTGACTGTCGAGCTACAGGCAGCACATCCACCTGCCGGAGTGGATGAATGCTGCTCAAAGAGCAAATGTCAACATGAAAAGAGAAAGCGAAATCACTGCATACCATCCTCCAGATGACACTGGATCCGGCTGCTCAGGTGCCTGTTAAGCAGATTGAGTATCAGATATGGATCAGTTGACTTGTCACGCACATGCTGTGTGGTCAATGAACCTGGTAGCGCCAAGTGTCCCACCATGTACAAAGAGTATCGAAGAGTGATGTCCCTTGTAGAAATGGAAGTAATTGAGTAAGCTGCATCATTATCATCATTTGTTCCAGGAGGCTGCAAAACATCAACATCCATGTTCAACAATGACTTTCCACAATTGAGCCGTTGTCAAACCCGCTGTACTCCTATCCCACTTGGTTGTGGGTTGAAAAGGATTGCGAGTTCAATTATGATCATACATTACCAGTATTTACCAGTCATATCCATCTCTCCAATCTAGAAAGCCATCAAATAGTCATCATTTCTGGTTGATGTCGCCTTTTTTGATGCCATTATCAAGACGGAGATACCCTCACGCCAGACCGCACCTCCACCAACGGCGGCAGCTTGGAGTTCAAAGGCGCCTTCATCTGTACGAGCTGCCGGACCAAAGACACATCCTGGGAGATCCAGGGAGGAGTTGGATGGCTGACCGGTTTCAGCAGCTTGGATGCCCATTTTGAGTCAATTTCCGAGAAAATTATAGAAAACTGAATGTTTTTAAGTGAAAACTGTGCGAGTTGCAACGATATTTTCACGGCTGCGAACCGCAATTCTTGATGAGGTGAAACAAACAACCATCACAAGAAACTTTTCGATTCTGGGTTCAACATGTCTCAATGATGTGAAAGTCAACTGGGATGATCGTCCCACTACGGTGGAAAATCAAAGAGCTGCTTGCCGCGCCAAGTCTCAGAGGAAAGTGCTGCGCAGGCCAAAGCACACATGCCTTTGGGTCGTAGCGCCACCTGGGGATGGTTTTAACCTATGTTTCAACCCAAAAAGCACAACACCAAGCAGGTTTCCACTTCATGAAGCCATAAACCAGCTGATCAGATTCAAAAAAAAACTCCACCAGCCTCCAGTAAATGACTCTTTGACACATTGTGCTATTGACATCTTAGTGCCAGCACCGGCTACGCTTCGAGCCCACCCAGCCTCTTCCGAAGGAAAGCGGAAGTAGCTGAGAAATTCCTCCTTCGTCCTGTGGCGTCCCAACCACTGGCTGTGGACTCAGTGAGCACTGCTGTGATTGGTAGTACATCTCACCATCTGGACCACTTACCTGCAATTATGTTTTTTTACTTCTATAGCTATAAACAATTCCGTTGAAGTTGGGCCAAGTCCCCTTACCAACCACCATCTATCTATCTATCTATCTAGCTAGCTAGCTAGCTATCTAGCTATCTAGCTATCTAGCTATCTAGCTATCTATCTATCTATCTATCTAGCTATCTATCTATCTATCTATCTATCTATCTATCTATCTATCTATCTATCTATCTATCTATCTATCTATCTATCTATCTATATATCTGTGT
>Ga0126342_10019738_pt1 | contig 11417 bp, 3 predicted proteins | sample Cyp1metagenome_FD_92528 | JGI IMG/M metagenome (GOLD analysis project Ga0126342, IMG submission 92528) | Coral microbial communities from Lord Howe Island, Old Settlement Bay, Australia - Cyphastrea 1 metagenome | ecosystem: Host-associated > Invertebrates > Cnidaria > Coral ... | reverse complement strand
ATTGAGAGCGTCTTGGATGACAATGGTCTGGCAAATGGGTTCATTGTGAGTCAGAAAAAGTATGAGCAGGAGATGATTCAGCGGTTTGGAGTGGAGAAGTCAACTGACTTTCCGCATGTGCGCTTGACAGAAGATGATGAGCTGCCAACGGGCGACATTCAGCCGCAAGATGTACGAACTGCTCAGTCTATGGCGGGCGCACTTCTTTGGCTCTCAACGAGAACCCGACCGGACATAGCTATGAGTGTGGCAACGGCTTGCCGGCTATGCACAAAGAATCCGTGCCGATCGATAGAAATCTCCAATGCGGTGATGCAATACATCCGTGGAGTCCCTGGCGGCTTGCACTACCCCAAAGGTGTTCAGAAAGATAGTTGGGGAAAACGCGGCCAGTTGAAGATTGAGAGGCACGAGAACCTTTTGGAAGTTTTCTCTGACATAGCCTTTGGCGTAGGGAGCCGACATCGAAGCCTACAAGGACTGGTGGTGTGCTTGGGAGGCGTGCCAATAGCTTGGTTGGTATCACAACAGCCTTTTGTGACCTACAGCACTGCCGAGGCGGAGTTGGTCTCGTATGGAGAGGCTTTGAATGCTGGCAGGTCCATGGAAGCTTTGATTTGCTCAATGTTGGGCGAAGCCATAGACACCAAGGTGCTGGAGCGAGTGATCTACGGCGACAACACGGCCGCAATCAGCATGGCCCATGGCACTGCAACTTCAACATGGCGGACAAGACATCTTCGTGTCCGTGCATCCTTCCTCAAAGAGGCCTTGGATGGGGGTGTATGGAAGCTTCTCCATTTGAGGGGCACGGAGTTGGTGGCGGATGGCTTGACGAAGCCACTGAGTGGTCAGGCCTTCTACAAGTTTTTGGAGGACCTGGGCATCAAACGAGGTGATCAACCAGGTGATCTTGAAAAGGTCAACATGGAAGAATCAGAAGAGATGCAATCAAATGGAGATGGAAAGAGAGCCGCGATTCTGGCTTTGACAACAGGAAGTTTGTTACTTTCTGGGATGGATGGAAACTATGAAGGTGATGAAGATTCAGAATTTTCCACAATCTGGATGGTTGGCACGATCCTGATGGCGCTGGGGGCAGTCTATGCAGGTCAAGTGATTCATAGCGCATCGAGTTGCTGCTTGCGACGACTGAGGGTGTCTATGGGTGGTGGCGACCGTAGAACGGATCGAGGTGGAAACTCTGAAGAATCCAGTGAGGGTGAGAACATCCTGATGGAGTCAGAGAATGAGTTTGCGACTTCAACCTCAAGATCAAAAAGTGGCGCTTCATCGTCTAGATTGAGGCGACAGTCGGGCTCTAACATCGGGAGCACTACAACAAAATGCTCCGCTACCAGAAAGGTCAATGTGGACGCTTCGAAGAAGGCTTCTGCAAAATCTGGAGCGAAGCGTTTGGATGCGGGTGCACCGCCTACTTCTTTGCCTTTGCGGCGACAGTCGGGCTCTAGCAGTGGCGAGCTTGGTTCTTCGCTGACTTTGAGGCAACAGTCGGGCTCCAGCAGTGGTGAACTCGATTTGGCATTGACTTTGGGGCGACGATCGGGCTCTGGTGGCGCAGAGGCAGCGGGAGAACCTGTTGCTGAGCAAGGCGCCGTAGCTACACGTAGCGTAGATAGCAATTTTGGGGAAGGCGGTTCACATGGGAATTCTCAAAGGAGTCCAAGAGGGACAAATCCATGGAATCTCTTCCAAAATTCATATAAAGGTTTGGGCCTCAACTCGACCTCTCTTTCCAGATTGTATCGCCAACAGAGGGTCGAGCAAAGCACAGGCTCCAATTCAACATGAAATGCCTTGAGCCTGGACACCGAAAGGGTGACACATTTTGACAGGCCAATTTATTTTTCTTTCAACTCTTTCCAGCGAAATTGCAGGAGCAATTTGGGGGAGTCTCACAACATGGAACCAACGGACGTTCATCCAATAGGCATTTTGTTTCAAGTGCAGGCAAAAGGGGCTTGCGTTGTGTTGAGACGGTAAAAATGCATGCTATACTGTATTATACTGAACATATCAACATACTGTGGATGGGCCAGCGAAATCATGCACCAGGCAGGGTAGCTATTGGGATTCCTATGAAACACTGCAAATCATGGGATCCCTCAGTTCGGGCATGCTCCGCCACACTCGGCCGTCATCTCAAAGACTTCCTTCGCAGGGGCTTGACCATTCGAACTAAAACTACCAAGAATTGCAGGATGATCTCCCATGGGCAAGCCCCCAAAAAGAAGACAGATTCTGAATCCTTCCAACATGATATATATATATGTATATATACACACACATTTATCAAACATATTCTGAACATGACCCATTTTGCGGGTCCATATGAAATAAACAAATGCACCTCAAGTTTGACCTATACCCTGATTCCGACCTCTGACTCCGTTGCTGGTTCAACGCGGGGGACAGGGAACACTTGAAGTGATGAAATATGGAGGTTCAAAACACCGACTGGCCAAGATTTGAATCCAAAAATCAAGATTGACACATGTGGCCTGGGACCACGAACTACGTCAATTGAGAATTGGTTGTAGTCACAAGAGATAAGGTGGGTGTATGGTGACAACACAGATTGAACTGACTAGGACTTGAGTTGAAATGCATCCAGTTGCTTGTAGGACCCTGGCAAATAGAGGTTGCAAGATTCGTTTCCATTGAAACTGTGCTATTTTCAGGGTCGAACTGTTAATTTACCAGAGTGTAGCACTTGCAATAGTAGGGAACCAGTGGAAACTCCTAGCTTTGGGAAAAAGACGGTGCTTGCGCGTACTCTTGGGTACCCTGCCCCAAAAACTAAACGTTGTAGTTGAGTATACATGCATGATAAACTTTATTGTTCCCTTTTTTTGCAACCACTCTTTGTGTCTTACCGACACTGGGAAGATTAATGTATACAACGTATATATATATATATCAAATAATAATTGTGTATAATTGTGTATCATATCTATATTCTTCACGCTGCCTGGGCGGCACCTTGTTGGGCTGCAAGGGCCACTGAAGTCCGGCGGCACAAGCAGCTCCCAGCAGGGGACCCAGGAACCTTAAGGGATGATCATGTCATCGTAACATCATGAAATATGTAATGGATATGCAATATATATATATATACATATGTGTGATATATATATATATATATATATGATACATATATATATATATATGGTATTTGGATATATGTAATTGTATAAAATCTATAGTATGCATGGTATTTATGTACTAATATGATATCAATATTCATCATTACTGTTGTACTTACAAATATCATCATTTTATAAACGAACTGCTTGGGGGTGCAGGCCGAGGATTCTTGGGACATGGGACCCCCATGACTATGGAGAAATAATGTTAAAACATCCATTTAGTTCATTGGGCTTCACCCATGTAGTTGAGTTGTATAGTTGATTTCTATTGTCCTCTATGTATAGGATCTTGAATTATAGTACTTGAGTTGCCATCAACTTCTATATGTTAAGAGTTGTCTTTTGGATTTAGTTCGTTAATATTCTTTGATGGGCTATATTGTCGGATGCTTGATATATCTACATAGAAGGAGTCGTATAATTGGATATTGGTTTATGGGGACATTTACGGGAACCCCCCATAGTTGATTGACAAAACAGGGTTCCTGTATGTAGATTCTCCATCAACATCTGTCAAACAAATCCAGTGATAGTCGGATGGTCTAATATTCAATAGCAGTTACACATTCGAAACGACCAATCAAACATGGTTTCTCAACAAATACATGAAACCACCAGACAGAATATAAGTGAATCAATCATTTTCCATATGGATTTTCAGAGAGACTCACAGTGACAGTAAACTGCCCACAATAAAATTGGGATTCTTCAGCCGTGGAGCCAGCTGTACTTGTTTTTTGCCAGCTCAGCTGTGGATTTCTGGACCTATATATATATTATACAATACCCGGGGATTGTGCTTCAGAAACCGAAGTCATCAATCTAGTAGAACCATCTTGAACCGACTTGGTCCAAAAGAGACATTGTTATTTGGCCAAATCTTTCCAGCCTGTTGAAACCATAAAGAGCTCCAGCCAAAACAATGATACAGTATGCATGGAAGTGGCCACTTGGGAGTAAGGAATTGTGCCGAAATGTTGACAATCCACTTCTATGGCTGTTTCAAATAGAGTAGCCAACATGTCATGTGCCATCAACCTGAGATGATGAACAAAAAAATGTCAGCAAGTTGTGGATCTTCTAAACACAACTGGGGGGGTTCTTGCAATTTTCCTGTCAAAAATTAGGATTTCTTGGGATCTTACTTCAGAGCATGGAGCTTTTTGTGACTTGAAATGATGGACAAACCACAACATGTGGACGTCGCTGTGTTTCCAAAGGTTCTTTCTGGGTTTTTCGATGGGACAAGAGACATCATCCACAAAGCTTCCAAGCCTCCACTGACGTAGTTGTCACAACCTAAGCTGAGTGAAACTCAGTGAAACTGGCTATGATCTGCTAGCATTCACTTGTACTACTGGTTGGTGGTTGACCTACCCCTCTGAAAAATATGATAGTCAGTTGGGATGATGGCATTCCCAATATATGGGAAAATTCACATGTTTCAAACCACCAACCAGATACTATATAGGTACTTGGGGGTATCATTACGATGAACAATTGAATGGGAGAGCCATCAACCGCGGTGCATACCAATGGACCGGCGATCCTCCCGTTGATGGGAATACCGCAACAACCAGGCATTCATGTAGACTCTCCAGAAGCCATGGCATGGAAACATGTATATAACTACAGTATGCATATATCTACTTATATATATATTTATTGCCATGTAGGAGGCATGTGACATAACATCATGGGTAGAATAAACGCTTGTACTCAATCAATACACCTCTTGAAGCCCATCCATGACTTGGACAGCTTTCAGTGCCTTAACTTCACTTTGGGCTGGAACAAACATGGTAGGTTGGTTGCAGCAAGCTAGGTAGGTGATTCATACAGTCTGGAGAACAAAGAAATCCATTAACATTAGCATTATTAACATTAACATGTCCTCGATAATTAATTACCCACATTCATTCACATCCATTAACACATCGCACGTTGCGGCTTCCTCCGATCAACTATATATTCTGGCCCACGAAATCCGCAATTTTCATGGGAAAGCAATCTATAAATGGATGTTGACTTTTTGAATTATCCATTCTCAGTTTTACCTGCCTTTCAAGTGCACAATCTTCACAGATATGCAACAACTTATCAACATGTTTCTGGTTGGTGGTTGACCTACTCCTCTGAAAAATATGAAATTCAGTTGGGATGATGACATTCCCAATATATATATATATATCCACCAACCAGCTATTATAGTGGATTTACCCATTGAAAATTGTGATTTTCCATAGTTATGGTCATATCCCAAGATCTTTTTTGGTCAACCCAACATGTTTCCCCACCATTCCGCCGGTGATCCCCAGGTCTACCTGAAACCGCACCTCGCAAAGCACTTACAACCGCCGGGCCAAAGGAACCTCAGCGAGCGCGAGCACCTCTTTAGGCTGTTTCGAGAAACCGGATCCGAAGCCAATCTGAGGACATATTGCAAGTTCAAAGCAAAGAGCATATCAGCTACCCTGGTCCGATGCCAAATATAGCTGGGGTGATAACTTAACCAGCCCTTCCCAAATGGTTTGGTCCATTTGGACTGGACCATGGAAGCCTTCTTGGCGTTTCCGGGCTGTTCACATCAACAATATCGTCTTGCGGCCCTCATGTCTAGAAACCGCAAATCTGGAGAGAACCCAAGAAACATAACAGACTCCGTTTCTTGGAGTTCTGAGTGTTGAAGGCTTGAGAGTCTACGATTGCATGAGAACCTTAAATCTCTGTGGATTCGGGGAATCAAAGACTTGACCGCGGAAACCACAGCAACTCACAACAAACACTTGTCATCAGGCATGTTTGGGCAACTGCTTGAAGGCTTGAGAAAAAAAGGCCAATCTACGACACTTAGATACCCTGCAACAACTGTGGTTGATTTGATTATGATTTTTCATACATATATGCCATCTGGTTATTTAACATAGCCATGGTATAGACGGCCCATAGAAATAGATGGTTTACCTATTAAAAATGGTGGATCTTTCCATGGTTTACCAAGGAGACAGGAACTGCCGGGGAATTCAAGGGTCATCAACCAACCACCCAAAAAGGGAGACATCTTTACATGACCAGTACAAACAGAATGTGTTACAATATCATATTATATAACATCATAAAACAAATGATGTATAAAAATGTCTGTATATGCTAATTGATAATATAGTTATATACATATATATATATTCTATATAGATAATTCAAATAATATAAGACATAACATACATACCAGTATATTAATTATCGATAATTCATCCGTTTCACAGGACCGATGTTTTTTTCGAAAGATCTGAGATCGTCCAGGAGGCGATTTGGATTCAGAGAGCAGCCATCGACCTCGGCGGTGAAAATCCACGGAAAGACCATGGAAAAATGATCGGAATATATATGAAATCCCGCTAAACACTCATTGGACATGTGTGGCAAATCAAGGGAAAACTATGGAAAATATATGGAACATACCACTAAATCACACTAAATCCAGGTTTCGTTCGCTGGGAACATCATTTTTCGCGGCGAATTGTCCAGCCATGTTTGGTTTTTTCGAGGCCTGGACATTGGGCAATGAAGGATTCGATGGTTTCATCCCTTGCCCCCATTCAATCACCCTTGAATGGTTGGTTGAATCAGCATTTTTGCTGGTTAAATCAGTATTATAACCACTAAATTACCGAGCAAAAATATGCAAAAATGGTTATTATCAGTATTATAACCACTAAATCAGCATAACCACTAAATCACCAAGCACTACAGTAGCCTCAAAACCGCTGCCAAATTGTGCGACATGAGCTGCTGGAAGCAGAATGAGCACATTCACAAAGACCGCAGCTCCGATCCTGGGCGAAGACATGGGTCTATGGGGACACAAATATGATGGAGACCTTTGCGTATGATATACCGGGGTAAACATACAAAACGATGTGGAAAATACAAACAGCGAACTTTCCACATCCTATGGTAGTTTACAGGAGGGTGATACAGTATGATTGATTGTTAGTGATTATATGTGTACGCAACATCGCCACATGAATCCTTAAATGTAGTTGTTTGGTGAAATCATCCAGTCGTGATTGTCGACTCGAAGAATATCAACCTGGATTCATACTTGGTCTGTGTAATTGGGAGGGTACCATTCTTAGCAAATGATCACTATTTTCGGGAACTCCAAAAAAAATGTCCCTGGGTGTTTCCATCCGTGGTTGACATTGTGTACAGTTTACATAGAGGAATCCAATCCCGCATGCAGAAACACAGCACAAATTCGAATCCTTGGTGATATCTGGACAAGTACTTTGACTGTGAAAATCATGTTTCTTAACGTTTTCATACAACAAACAAAAGCAACAATCGAGACGGTCGCGCGAAAGCTTTGACGATGTTCGAACCATTTCAATACATGTATCGAGTTAAGTGAACGTGAACAGGAATCAATTGTTATATTGTTCTTATTCAACATATGCGGATTTTCTATAGTTTGTCCCTTCCTCCAATTCTGCGGCCAGGCATCGCCAAGCAAACGTTTTTGCCGCAGGTGCCCACTGGGGTCACAGCACACTCCCACACGGTGAAGCAAAGCATGAAGGTTCCAAAGGTCTCCTTACGATAGAATTGGTACAGTCAGTGATACAAAGTGTGTTTTGTTTCTGGTTTCAACAAAAAGGTCATGCAATATGAGCAAATAATTTGTTCAATAAAACAATATGTCGTCTACATTAATACAGAGATATGGTGATTTTTGTAAAAACAAATCCAACAAATAAATATGTATATATATATATGTATCACACCAGTATGTACAACTGAATATATATATATATGTATATATTAATTATATACGTCTCTCAAAAGCTTAGCGCTATTTCAATAAACATGTACATTTCCCATTGGTCATTTCCTATTGGTCATTTCTGGTTGAATCCCAGGCATTGCAAGGCATTGCTATGGTGATGTATCCCAACAAATTCGGCGATGGTTGGTCAAAAAAATGTCAGAGGCAATGCCATGAAAGAAACCGGAGTGAATCAACCTGACATTGTGCACTGTTGGGAGATATTCTATCCTCACTTGGGCAGTGCTGTACTTGAATTCAGTTCATGAAACGATTAATGTCATTAAGGACGAAAGGATTACATTATAAACTGGTCGGTGGTATACCTACCCCTCTGAAAAATATGAAAGTCAGTTGGGATCATTATTCCCAATATATGGAAAAATAAAAGTCATGTTCCAAACCACCAACCAATCATAGAGTCATAGAGGTTGCATGGCTGACTTAACCCTTCATCTTGGATCATCCAGGTGCGCTTTCTGTATACCCTCTGGTTATGACTAACATAGCCATGGTATCAAGGGTCCATAGAAATAGATGGTTTACCGAACTTAAAAACGGTGGATCTTTCCATGGCTATGTTAAATAACCAGAGGGTATATATATATATAAATATGTATCCCCCTGCACATTTACCCCCCTGATCCAAGGCAACCATTTTGTAAGGGACCCAGGAGTTAACCTTACAAACATCCATGGTTAGGGGTTTACAAAATGGGCTGGGCACCAGGCGTGGTGTAATTCCCCAGCAAACACCGGTGAACCCCAAAAAAAATCAAAACTCGGCTCCTTTACAACATGGTTGCCCCAAGTTAATTTCCAGGCCCCAAACCCAATCATCTTATATATAAGTTTTAAAAATGGTTTGTTTGGAAACATGTCTTACTTGTACAAGTCCAACTTCCCCCACGGAACCTCGCATTTTTTTCCCAGTCCCCAAAGTTTGGAAAAAAAACAGAAAGTTTGATATCACCTTTTCTGGTTGGTTGACTTAGTGTGTCTTGCCGGTTCTTCACACATCAATGGTAGAACCCCAAAAAAAATAGAGAAGAAACCCCGGTTCCTGGACATGGCCAAGATTTCAATACCCTTTTTTGCATTGCCTGAAATGAACCCAAAATTGCGTTATGAAATGATTGGCCCCGGGTTCATTTTGTAAAGAAAGTTGGCTCTTACAAAATGATTCGCCCACCAAAAAACACGCTTTTTACAAAATGGCATGGTTGACCAGAAAAATGTCCTTACAAAATGCCTCCCTTTGTTAGAAAAATGCCCCTGGAATGGAACATGGGTCAAGCCATTTCATAGTGGAGATGTACACAGGGATATATATGTGGTGTAAACACACAGCAGAACATGCATCTTCTGCGGACAAACATGAACGCCGTTGGACCGTTGGTTGGTCAAAACACTGTTTGGAAAAACACTGCCGAGTTTGAAGAGGTGTTTTGCCGCTTATTTCTGCAGGCAACTCCGCTGGGAAATCAAAACATATCGTCACCTGACTCAGACTCTTTTCCAGGCCACAATGGCATTATCAAAACTTGAACCGCATACTCAGGCCTTGTGTGAACACCCGGTGCAACATGGCGCTGTTTGGTCACTGGTCACTAATTGTCGCCTCTGGATTTTGATGTTGTGATCTCAGCCCACTGTTCCATCTGGAAAATATCGCACTAAGCCACAACGTTTTGCGATCTCATGTAAAACGCTAAACTTTTTGGTTTCAGGCAGGTGTTTTAGCACACAACTCACGCACACAAAGCCGAGTATAAAAAAGTGAGTTTGCCTGCAATTGACCCAAAGACGCCGCTGAGAAAAAAAGGTGGAACTGGGTATGAAAACCGCTTTTGCCAGGAAAAGCAGAATTTGTCATACATGGAAAGTTCCAAACATGTTTACATATTACATTCACACTTGGATGCAAACAACTCTTTGTATATGGGTTTGTCTAAAAAATAGGTATACCTCCATGTGGATATCATACATTTTACTGTGATTTTAGTAAAGAAACTGACAATTCACCATTCACCAGTGGATAGAATGGGATATGATCATCGCCAGCTTTCTGCGCGACCTTGTCCAAAACCCAAATATCCAAGGCGCGCCAATCAAAACCCTCCACTCTGCGTAGCCTGGTCGCTTCGCACATTTTCCCCAGCTTTGCGGATTTCTTGATTGGGTTCTGACATGAATACCACCAAGATCTACAAAACCACGGAAAATGGAAAACTGTCAATGATTTGTTCTGCAACCTTAAAAATAAAAACTAGTCCTTTCGCCTAGGGCTGTAGGGCTCACCAGTGCTGGTCCAAGCCAGATCCATCAACAGTGAGATCTGCCGGTCAGATCAGAAACATGTCAGGGACCCCCGAAACCTCCCCGTTGGACCCCAAAACTGGATACTCCCAGCCTATCACCAACACGGGTGGCTATTGGGGGCTGTACTGACGAGGTTTTTGTTTGGCCATCTGCAACTGGCTGGTGAGTTGCCTGAATACAAAACAGCCAAACATACATGTTGAAGTAAGTAGAAATTGAAACAGGACGGGGATGCTGGACCCCCTTTAGTTCGTTGAATTTTCCGAACGAAACCTGCAGGGGCCCGCCATTTTACAGTTTGATTATCAGGTCCTTATAGTTATATATTCAAGTATATGTATAGTTAATATTATATACTTACATATCAGGAATTATCAGGATATAAACTATCATATTATATTATCTGGTTGGTGGTATACCACCCCCTCTGAACAACATGAGTTCGTCAGTTGGGATGATGATTATTCCCAAACTGAAAGGACAGTCATAAAATTCATGTTCCAAACCACCAACCAGTTATATATATATCATAAATCATTTACTGGTTTTAAAAATAGTATATCCACTATAATATGGTTAAATTATTCAACCACCAGTTTATGTATATATATATACACATCAAAATCCCATTATGAATCCAATTATTAACCATCATTAACCATCATTAAGCATCATTAACCATCATTAACCATCATTAACCATCATAATATGTATAGTCCCGCTGCTTTTCAATCCCCACTGGTTCCTGGCATCACTTCATCCCGGGTACCTTCTCCTGGCATATTGGAGGCTAAGGATCCAGTGAGATCGGCCTCGGCAGTGCATGAAACACGGGATGACAGGTGATCCATGGTGATCCATTTAAGCTGCATATATCACATGTGTAGTATAATAATGTGTATATATATATAATGTGTATATATGTGTATGTATAATGTTTATATATATATAATGTGTATATATATATATATACAATTATAATGTATATATAAAATGTATATATATATATATATATATAATGTACATATATAGATATATATTGTATATATATATATAATATATATATATATATGTATACATATATAATGTACATATAT
>Ga0126342_10019737_pt1 | contig 11417 bp, 13 predicted proteins | sample Cyp1metagenome_FD_92528 | JGI IMG/M metagenome (GOLD analysis project Ga0126342, IMG submission 92528) | Coral microbial communities from Lord Howe Island, Old Settlement Bay, Australia - Cyphastrea 1 metagenome | ecosystem: Host-associated > Invertebrates > Cnidaria > Coral ... | reverse complement strand
TCCATGGAGACACCGTGCCTCGTAAATCAGCAGTTGGTAGTTCTTGTCCAATTCCTATTGGTGTCGTTGCGGGCTCTATAGTCAAGCAGAAACATTTGAGGGAAACCATGGAAAACCGAGAAAATCAGGCACTGGGGTAGGAATTGATGGGAATGGCTGTCCATATCAACGCCTTCTAAATTTGGCTGCGCGTAATTCACATGGTCAAAGACTCATAGCAACTTTCACCAACGATCAATCCATACCGAATCTCTCTCAACAGCAATCCGGGCAGCTCTCCTCCTTACCATGCTGGAAGGCTATAAGAAGGAGCTGCTGAATCTTCTCCAAGTATTGCCCTCCTGTTTCGCCAAGTCTGGTTGAAACATCAGATCATCAACGACTTGAGATGAACTGAAAAATCAGATCCTGGTATTCCATTGTATTCCTAGGATTTGGTACTTTTCTTGGGGTTCCAACAGATTGGTCACCTTATTTCCAGCCAGGAAAGGCGCACAAAGCTGCAACCCCAGCAGTATTTGGAATTTTCGGATGTATCCTGATCTATAGTCATCTGCGGACTGTTAATGTCTATTAATGCAGATGAACTATAGATTATTAGTTAGTCTATTATATGTTAATAGATAAATCTATTCCTGATTTATAGTCTATTAATGTCTGTCAGATGACTATAGATCAGGATAGTGTCTATTATGATCATTATGATCATTATGACACTAACAGTTCATATAGACACTATTAATGCCTCCTAATGCCTGTTAGTGTCTATTATGAACTGTCCAGCAACTGAACGAACTGTGCAACGACCTGGCTCTAGCTGAATTTGGGAATCCCGACTTATCCAATCTACGCTGCTTTAAAGGTCCAGAACCTCAAATGTTTGGCCCATATGGGTATGGATCAATACCTATTAATACCATTTTTAGGGGGATGAACATCCATAAATCCCAGCTATTTTGATGTGAACTACAGGGTTTTGACACACTGCCATATCTGAATCATTCTGAATGGCGCATTCAACCTTGCTTTTTGTATACCGTGTGTATCCGTTTGTATGTTGAAATGGCGACCCCTTTCCAAAATGGATGACACCTCAAGTTGCAAAAAAAAGAAGAGAACCAACGCACCTGTTTTGACCCGTGATATCCGTGAGCACCGCTGCGCGCTGCTTTTCTTGCTTCTCTCACTGTGGCCAAGTTGCATCTTGCTGGTTGGGGATTGAAAAAGCAAGCGATGACATGATTTCTAACTGACTTTCTGGATTGCTGATTTGGTTTTCGTGACATTTAGCACACTGTCTCCCCGGCAAGCACAACATCGAAATCTACTGAGGAAAGTAGATCATGGGAATGCCTGAAGCCATCTGAAGTCCATTTCCATCAAAGAATTCAACTCCAAAAACCCACATAGCAATCATAGCAGATAGCAACACTTCTGGATCTGAGATTCTCAGACACGCCTCTGAAAGTACTGAGTAATTGCTGCATCAATTGAGGTTTCCCAGCTGATTCTGGCAGAATCCTTGGGGTATTGAGGAACATCCAATGAAATCTCGTAGAAAGCCACCCACCTGGTTGCAGCTGTTGCATGGCATGGCTAGTCGATACACATCTAGTTCCAGCGCAGGCTTCCAGGCTTCCGCGTCCCAAGTCCATCTCCACCACCCTACCACAGTGGATTTAAAAAGAAAAACCAGAGCACCTGAAATTTGAAAATCGGTTGAGATCAGACATGTGTCAAACACTAGCTCGCCACATGTTACAGAAGGCTGAGCTGCCAAGCAGTCAAGCACTGCATCTGGCAATGGGACTACTACACATCTGGAGCAGTGGCTCAAACTGAAAGATGTCCTACCAGGATGTCAACAACGTGAGTTCCATAATCCACAATGTGGGAACCCAATCACAGTGGGATATAGGACGTTAATGGGAGAATATGGGTTGATATTTAGGATAATGGTGGAAAAAACATTAGAGAATTATGGGATAACTATAGTAAAGCATCCCCAATAGGGGTTTATTCTTCCATGCCCCTTTTTTTTCCCGGGATTATCTAAAATGACCTCAAATGGTTGGCAAATGGGATGGTTTATTATTGGTTTTAGCACATTAATGACACAGAATACATTTGCCATGTGGCAGTGTGTCAAAACCTTGTGCCCCTGTAGTTCACATCAAAATAGCTGGGATTTATGGATGTTCATCCCCCTAAAAATGGTATTAATAGGTATTGATCCATACTCATGTATTGGTTTGGCCACCGCTGGTCTTGTTCTTTGCTTGTGACTTTGCCTGCAAGGAGCGTCACACCTCAAAGAGCATATGCAGAATACGCATTTTTGCCGCAGATGGCTCTGTCTGACATTGAAACGCCCAAAAGAGTGGTTCAAATGGTCATTTTCCGCATGAAACTTGTCAGTTTGGGGTATACCATGACCATCATGGTATACCCTGCTTTCAGACATTGGCAAATGGTACCCTCTGGTAAACGTTTACATAACTATGGAAAGATCCATCATTTTTAATGGATCGATCAACTATTTCGACTGGGCCATTTTCAATAGCAAACTGTTAGTCATTACCAGAGGCTATCTTCAATGGTATACCATGATAGTATTGCTTTCATTATCATTTACTATCATTTACCAAAAATAATGTATCATTTACCATACCCCATTGATAATGATAATATTGCTATCATCATATTGCTACCCTCTTCAATGGTCCCTCTAGGGCTGTTGACTTCTTTCCCTTTCTGACCGAGATGTTTCGCTCCGGACGCCAGGCGCTGACAATTCTGATCTTCACAGGGCCCGGATTGCAAAAACCAGTGGCATTTCAAAAAATGCACGTGCGATGACACCCTTCGGTAAACTCACATACTTTGAAAAGTAGCTATTGAAAATCGCCATTGAGTTGGATGATTCACCAAAATGGTGATTTTCCAGTTTGCAAATTCTTAGTTTACCGGGGATCCCTCAGATTCTCTCGTCGGCTGCGGAGAATCCAAGAATCCAGTCGCGAGCTAAAAGGGACCCAGTTCCACTGGCAGAAAAGGAGGCAACCTATTACAAGATGTGTTTTTTTTGTGGGGAAATATATGGAAAATATCATGGAAAATATCATGGAGGTACGATATGCAATAAGCTATCATGAAATGATGGGGATATTAATGTTCCCAACAATCTTGTATTTGGTAGTATCACATGTCATAATGTATGCCGACAAACATGTACACATGTAGATCCACATGCAGATCACATCTAGAATCTAGAGGGTGTACGGGATATTACGGGACCAGCACCCTGTGCGTGGGTGAAAAAAAATTGAGTGAACGATGATGCGTGACGCAAATACAATGAGGAATCAAATCACAAAGAAACAAAAAAATGAGTCTGACACAATCCAATGTGTGCACGCTTAACCGGAAGCAATTGCAATAGCTATTAAGTTTGGGTTTGGAGGGAGGGGGCCCTTTATTGCTCTAGAATCCTGTGTTTTTCCACGTCTTTAAGGGGACCTAAAATCGGCTTAACATGGCCCAACAAAACCCAACATAGGCCCAACATGGTCTCAACTTGGCCCAACATAGGCCCAACAGGCCCAACATGGCTCACCATAGGGCCAATATGGGCCCAACATGGGCGCAACATAGGCCCAAGATGGCCCAACATAGAGCCAACATGTGCCCAACATACCCCCCAACATGAGCCCTACAAAGGCCCAACATAGAACATACATGTTTTTTTTGGAACTTCGGAGCTAACACTCCGGTGCGGGCGGTTGTCGTCACGAAGCGACCAAAATATGGGCAAATGATATATAATACTTTGAAATACCAAAAAAATGATGTAAGTAAGAATGTGAACATTGGTACCACAAAAAATGTACAATAATGTGGCCTTTGGATGAATTTGGTGCAATGCTATGCAATGCTATGCTCCCACATTCCAGCTCCACGACATGGACAAACTACTCATCCTTGTGCATCCAGACTGACCTCTCAAGATGCTTACACGGGTGTTAGCTACCAAACAAAGCTATGAATGATTGATTGGGGGATGATCCGATTTTGTATTCAAGGGGAAACATCCAAAGTCAACAAATCTTCACGTGGAGATTATACAACAATGGCGATCCATATCCAATAAGTAGAACTCCTGCAACCAGCCGAGTGGGGATTGTACATGAACGTATCCAACATCCACCGACAATGTATTCACGCGCCGCCTCATATCAAAACTTGTTGCCAGTCATGCAAGGCGTTCATCATTTACGAAGGAGAATGGAATCTTGAAGATTGTGCGTGTGAGGTCTTACAGAACTCCAAGTTGCCAGTTCCAATCTTCAGAGTGGAGCCAGTATCGAGCCAGTGCAGCAAGTGCTCCAAACAATGGCACCAGAATTGCCTGTTGGCGCCACCGGATTTTCGGTGCGCGGATGGACCATGGCTCACAATGGCCTGGCGCCAGACATGGACATCGACATCATTGACATCATCGACATCAGAATGGCTTAAAAATGCTTGTATCCCGGCAAGAGACCCCAAATACTGTTTGGCAGTGGGGAGTCAATGTACCAGATCCAAGCAACAGTAGCTATGGAACAGGAACAAATGAGGTTGGACATGGTCGCAACTGCAGCAGCAGTACCTATATAAATCTATACAGAGGAGCTCACAAAATCTTCATGCAAGAACTTCCTATGAGCATCCCAGAAGAACAAGCTCACAAGATCGTCATAAAAGGGCCTGCTGCTGCTGGAGCGGAGCTTACAAGATCTTGAGACAAGAACCTCCCAAGAGCCTCCCACAAGAGCTTTCATACAAGCAGCTGTAAGACGTGGCATCTGCAAGATACAGGATCATGCAGAGCATCTTCGAGATCTTTTGCAAGGCCTCTTACATAAATCTCCGCAAAATCTTCTCAGAAGGACCTGTGCTGTCCAAGTCGTGCAAGGACACCCAGAGGATTTTACGTCAAGATCTTCTCACAAGGGCCTGTACAAGATCATGCAAGACAGCATTTCACAGGGGCCTCCACAAGATCTTCTCAGAAGTACCTGTACAAGAGAGGATTCCGCCAAGATCATCCAAAATCTCCACAAGATCTTCTCACAAGGACAATCGTTTTGTGCGATCCTGTGCAGTCGAATGCACTTGGACATCTCACAAGAGCCATTTTATGCGAGAATTTACTGGAAAATTGCCGGAAGCCAAATGGATCACCCTGATCAAGCACCGGCCTTTACACCTACCGTAAGAACCCCTCAGTGTGGACACACTGTTTGGGGAATAATAATAATAATTTAAAAACATGTAGGATGCTTAGGATGCAAATCGTTGAAAGCTATGTCACCGAAACTGAGGGCAGCATTACCATCTGGTTATTTAACACTTCGCCATGGAAAATCACCATGCTATTAATAGGCAAACCATCTATTTCGATTAGGGCCATCTATAAATCTATCCCATGGCTATGTTAGTCATAACCAGAGGGTAGTACTACTTTCAACAGCAAACATGTCACCAAAGCCGCCAGGTCGGCTGGCTGAAAAACCGACCTCAGAGTCGGATCTTCGAAGCTCCATCCTGGATGTCATCCTTAAAGCCTCGGCATTTGCCAAGGTAAAAAAGACTAGGAAGCCCTAGTCTTAACCTGAGGAATCTTCGGATAGAATCTGAATTCTGGTGAAATCTCTTCTAAGATCCAAATCTGATGAAATGATATGAAATGTGAAACCTGAAGAGATCTGACAAAATGAGAAACTCTGAGGAAATGCGGAGAAATTCATGGAATAGTGATGAAAAGTGATGTAAAGTGGTGCAAAAAGTCATAACTGGTTGGTGGTTGAGCCCTACCCCTCTGAAAAATGATGGAGTTTGTCAGTTGGGATGATGAAATTCTCAATATATGGAAAAATAAAAAAATGTTCCGAACCACCAACCAGATAAAATCTGGTAGATTCTACAGATGAAACCTGGAGGTCCAAGATATTTTGTCTCGACCCAAGTCCATCTGACCGAAGAAATGGGCGCCTGATTTGCCTCGATAGATATCCACAATCTCTTCGAACCTGCTGGATTTCCAAAAGGCAGTGGAAATGGATAGGAAGGGGAATAGAATGGAACAGAATCAACATAGGATGATTGTAGCATATTGTAGCTATGATGGGGTGATGATTAGGAATATCATTGGCACTGGAATACCAACTTTATGAAAACGGGTGTGTCTGACTCTATAACCCCAAATAATCAGAAAATTATCATTAAGCAATGGATGGAATGGGGTACCCTATTCTCAGACAAAGCGAAAAATGAAGAATTGAACTGGATTTAGCTCATGGATGTTGATCATCCCCATGATATTGTATTACCCTCTGGTTATTTAACATAGCCGTGGTATAGATGGCCCATAGATGATTTTCCCAGCGACATCAACCTCCATTTATGGTTGGGATTTTCCATGGCGAACTGTTAGTCATAACCAGAGGCTACATCAATATCCAGAGGATCAGCAGGCCGACAGAATCATTAATCAACCAACAGGGATTCGGTTCGGAACGCTGCCCGAACATGGACCGTTAAAATGGGATGGTTTTTCAGGTGGCCAGACATTTTAATGGAAATCATGGTTTGTATTGCTTTGTAGCGTCACAAAGTCCTGGGTGTAAAAAGGGTCTGGGAGTCTTTCTTGGTTCCCAAGATTTCCCAAGTCTATCCGATTCTGCGAAGCGGCCCCGCAATGCGATGTGGCCGGAATAGCTGGGTTTTTTGTTGAGTGAAGAAATTCAATGGAAATTCAACATGCACCAGGCATATAAAATCATATACCCTCTGGTAAACGTTTACACAACTATGGAAACTCACCATTTTCAATGGGTAAATCCACTATTTCTATGGTCATCTTCCATAGCTATGTTAAATTACCAGAGGGTCAACAAGAACTTGGAGCGACGCCGCGCTCTGAAGCAACGTGCAGGTTTTGTTTGTGTCCCAAAACATCCCAACAAAAAAAACGATGTCGCCTCCCAGCCCATGATTCATGTCACATGAAAAGTCACTAATGGTTCATATATGGTTAATATATGGTAAAGTTCCAATAATGATGGTTAATATATGGTTATTCCACATCTTTAAGAACTTTTAAGTGGAAGATTGTGCCCAGCTCGGGTTGATTCATTGACTGACTCTACGTCGTTTGTACCTATGAGGCGAGCCATCCACTTTCGTCAAGAACTTGTCAAGAGCCTCGAGGGCGGATTCGCGACGGTCGAGAAAAATCTCTTGCGTTGGATCCCAAAAAAAACATCTAGCCAACAGTGGGTTATCGTGGTGGGTTCTTTGAGGGCTGGGTAGAATTCGGGAAAAATGAAAATGATATAAGTCAATATAAGTCCACCTTTTGTATCTGCCAAGATATTCTCACCCTTCGCTTTCCAAGTCCTTCCAAGCATGGCCCAGTCAGCCGCCTTCACATGGCAGTCATGCGAAAAGCGGTCAGGTGGTGCAGGATGAATACTGTCCTTCCTCAGCACACACTGTGCCGGAAACCGCTCGTTGACCAGTTGGTTAAGTCAGTACGCATGTTATATCATGTTATCATGTTCGCATGCAGGTGCGCTTGTCCAACAAACACTTGGTTCGGCAGTTCTCATTACAGGACCTGAAACTGTCATACAAATCTGTGTGAAAGAAAATTCATGAGTCACTGTGGGCATTCTATCATAAAGTTCCCAGTGCAATTGTGCTCCAGATAAGCGGACTGATCATACTTTTCAGGAACACTAGCATCGTGGCATCTCCCGCCAACAACTCTTTCTTGGGCTTCGTCTGAAAATAGAATACCCCCAATACCCCCAAATTTGGTGGTGTATCATGGTGTATCATCATATTCTCAATTTATTCCCAATTGAATGTCCGTGTTGAAAAAATCAGTGTTAAAAGAATCTGAAAAAGGGCTACCCTCTGGTGAACTAACATAGCAATTGAAAATTGCCATTAATAGTGGATTTTCCCATTAAAAATTGTGATTTTCCATAGTTTTTTGTTCGTTTACCAGAGGGTATTTGGAGACACACAATCATCAGGACCTAGATTTCTGTGCGTCAAAAAAATGATCATCCCTAATCTGATCTAAAATGGCCACCGGACAATTCATGGGGATAGGTGAGATTAATATGGATATAATATGGATATTTTATTCAATTACAATTCATGGCCAATTAAAAAAAATGTGATCATTGGAATCCTAAACTCAGAATGATGCGACGAATCCTAAAATGGCCAGTTACGAAACATGTGATTTCCACATTGCATTTCTCCCTCCTCGTCACCATCGACATTCCAAGGTGCCGATCCTCCTTAGCGACCCAGGTCTCGAAGGAAGAACGTGCGCAAGGCTCACAGGTCGTTTCGACTTCCTCAGGGAGTTGTTTTGGAGATTTTCTTCGATTGGTTTATGGAAAATCCATGGAAAATCCCATCAAAAATGGTTGCTTTACAATGGAGGATCCCCAATAGCTGGTTGGTTTATAATGGAAAAAGCCATGAAAAACAATGGATGATGTGGAGGTTTCTATAAATGGGGGTACCCCTTTATCGCTGGATGGTTTATTTCCATGGGAAAACTAGGGGTACCCTCATGACTCAGGAAACCTCCAAATATTACTAATCAATGGATTGGTTTTGTTGGGGGATTCTTTTAACCAGAAAGCCCCATATTTCATGGGAAAATCCATGGTTTCCTGTGAAGTTTTTCCAAATAAATGGATGGGGCCCGCTCTTGTCTTTGTTTAAAACCAATCCATAATGATGTTTCTTGTTTTAAGATGTGGGAAGTTTATATCAAACTAGTTGCCATCTGCTAGTTAGCATGTGTTTCACCACGCGATTCTTCATCATCTGACATTTTTATCGTGGCCACCTGGGCAGACCTGGGCAGACTGGGCAGACTGGGCAGACTGGGCCACTGGGCAGACCATCTGTGAATTTCCCCAAGGGCTGCTGATTTCACCATGGTGACTGTCACAGCAGTGTGAAACAAATCCCGTCATTCCGTCATTCCATTGGTTTTCGAAAATCCTGGTTGGTGAAATTTTGGGATTCCCCGTTCTTGGATTTCTTGGATTATGAAATCATCCCCAATTTATATGCAGGGTAGTAACCGGGTAGTATAATCCCCGAACTAATCATCCAACCAGGGGGTTTGAACACTGCTCACCAGAGGTGGGGTGATTTCCGCTATTTCTTCAATGGGACTTTGGACATGATATGTTCAATGGGTCACGTTACATAGGTTTAATATGGTTTAATGATGATTAATGGTTTATGGTCATCCCATGAAAAATGAGAATCCTTTATATACATGTTTTAACATCATGGCTAGGTTTTAAAAAAAATACCTATAAAAATGGGTTGATATAAATTTTGATGACCATCCCTGAACATGTTCATTTTGGCGTTTCCTCATTTGATCATGGGGTATTTGGTATCTGAATCTACTCATCAAAAACTGATGAAAAATGAGGACACCATGATCAAAGAAATACCATGAGGCTTCCTCATTTTTCCATGGGACGGCACAAGGCAAAGACCTTCAGAGACCATTACAAAGCCACAATGGCTGAGAAAGACTTCAATAAATAGTGCTTCAGACAGAGAAATATAATGCATATGTATATATATATTATATTATATTATTTATATATATATATATCCACCTTTTGCTGGACCTGCTTCGGCATTTCACGCAGGCTATGACGCGGCTACTGATGTCGCCAAGTACATGACCAGTCTCTCAAGAGTTTTTAAACATGCCAGTATTGAAGGTTTCCTAAAATGAATCATCCACTTTAGATGGGGATTTTCGATTTTCTATGGATTTTCCATTAAACCTTCCATTTTGGGGGTACCCCATGATTATGGAAATCCCCGTGCATCGTTCGTAGAACTGCTTGGTGGTTGAGCCACCCCTCTGAAAAATGATGGAGTGAAAGTCACTTGGGATGATCTATTATTCCCAATGTCTGGAAAGTCATGTCATGTTCCAAACCACCAACCAGTATATCAGTTTTATCACATTTTTTCGCTTGGTCATCTCCGGGAGAGGGCCCAAAATTGATGGTTACAGCTGACCGGCTCCATATCACCACAAGAGATGGCTGTGGAGATGTCGACCATTAAAAACCAACCATTTTTTGATGGGATTTTCCATTCAAAACCATCCAGCTATTGGGGACTTCCGAATCAAAGGCCTTCGGTGGACCATTGAAACTGTGCTGCAAAATATGAATAAATATGATCCCTTCGCGACTCAAAAATCGAACTTTTTTTGGGGTGCCAAGGTTCATCTGCTGGCACATGAGGGCTAAAGAGGCTAGACCTCTCCTGTGGCAGGTAAACAATGGCAACGGTCATCCAGGGATAGATGAGATGTTTTTCATGTGTAGAGGCTACAGCCAACCAGCCCTCGCATGTCAACAAGAGGTCTCATCCGAACTGGTGGCAACAGGTATATCATGGTATATCTGCAACGCACCCCCAAAGTGGTGGTAGTTGTTTCAATGCGGTTCAATCGCAAGGGTGAAATCCAGAATCTTCATCGATCATTGCGCCATGCTCAGCAGAAAGTGCAACGTCTAACCCCTCCGTAGAAAGAACTTGGTGTCTCTTGAAATCGGGTGGTTCCTTCACAAGTTTAACATGTCTCACACTGTCTTGAAGTCTTAGCCATTAAAGATCAATATATAAAGATTAAGGAAGACCTTTCACGGAAATTCCAATTATTTAAAATCATGTGCACACATCAGTTGTACTATCTGGGAAGGCTTTCAATGGATATTACTTGGGAATCTTGGGACAATTAGATGTGCACTATCGACTATCGCGAACTGACTTGCAGCAAGACTCAGCCCCATGTTCGAAGTTTTTCCGAGTTCCAACAGGTTTCCTTAGCTAAATAAGCTGCAATGGCCATTGAAAAGCTTCGTGACTTGCACATGTGTAGTAGCGCTGCACTGCAACCTTAAACGTGAAACATCAAGGTCTCCAAATATATCCAAATATCATCTGATATCAATCTCGATAATTACACAGCAGCTCGAAAAAAACAAAAGGGATATCTAATAATATCAATATGGATAATATATGGATAATATGTGGATAATATATGGATAATATATGGATAATATATGGATAATATATGGTTAATATATGGATAATATATGGATAATAATGGATAATATGTGGATAATATCTGGTTAATATATGGATCATATATGGATAATATATGGATAATATGTGGATAATATGTGGATAATATATGGATCATATATGGATCATATATGGATAATAATGGATAATATGCGGATAATATATGGATAATATATGGATCATATATGGATAATAATGGATAATAT
>Ga0126342_10019736_pt1 | contig 11418 bp, 13 predicted proteins | sample Cyp1metagenome_FD_92528 | JGI IMG/M metagenome (GOLD analysis project Ga0126342, IMG submission 92528) | Coral microbial communities from Lord Howe Island, Old Settlement Bay, Australia - Cyphastrea 1 metagenome | ecosystem: Host-associated > Invertebrates > Cnidaria > Coral ... | reverse complement strand
TATTATTATATATATTATTATATATATTATTATATATATTATTATATATATTATTATATATATTATTATATATATTATTATATATATTATTATATATATTATTATATATATTATTATATATATATATCGTAAATTGAAACCCCCAATTTTCAATGGTGAACTCTAACCCCTTTTCAACACCTGTGCGAACCACTTCCGGACTGGTGTCCTGTACATCAAGGCCCGTGAGGGACACAGCACATCGGCAGCGCTCGATATGGGTGCCCTGGCACTGGCAGGGCGCCGGGGCCCCCGGGGCCCCCATGGCCCGGGTCCCCCATCCCTCTCTAATTAGTAAAATACCGCGAAAAAAATCAACCAATCCGTTTTTCTTTGGGAAAAAACAGATGTATGTATGTGTATATATATATATATAATTATATATATATATAATTATATATGTACACATACATTGACATACATAATTCCAAGGCCATTATCACCATGTACAGAACTATCAAAAACACATCAAATAGAGGAGTTCACCATCAACAATTTGGGTCGCTATGGGATGTACAAGCATATATATTTGCGATAGCCATTAAGAACTAACTATGAAAAAATGGGGGGTGAATGCAATCCCCGATCATTTAAATAGGTGCTGAAACCATCAAACTGAGCTGTTAACTGGTGCCCAATGTTTTTGACCCAATTCATCTATAGATCCAGGCCTAAACCGTAGATCTATGTATTGCATGTTTAACCAAGCACGACGGCGGAGGACAACATATATATATACATACAGTTGAAACAGTAAAAACATCTACATATAATTATAATTAATTATAGTTGAAGCATTTTTTTTTTAAGAAACATCTATGGGCATCAATGGATATCAATCGCCCATTGACACTTCACCCATGACATCACACCTCCAGTAGTGCGGCTGTGGCACCAGCCACTGAAACACCCACCTGCCGATGGTCCCGGGCCATTCTGGATGTGACCAGGCTGAAGCTCTATCCTACCCCGAAAATTACCATAGAAATATGGGAAATCATGCTTTAAACCATCCAAATGATGTAAAAAAATTGGGGGTAGCCTAATTTCACACAAACATACACAAACTCATTTTGAGTTGTCTCAAAACTAGGAACTTAAGAGCAATACAACCCTGGATTCATGACCAAGAGATTGCGCTGATTGGTGATTTGATTCATCTGGGATCTACCTTCCACCCATCTAATGCGCGGAAATAACAGCAACTAAAAGTACACACCTCCAACAAACACAAATAAAGCATGCCTTTATTAATTTTCGGGGACTATTTGACCATCTATCATTTGTCTTGCTATGGCTACCCTCCAGGAAACTAATGTAGATTTGGAACATCCACCATTGATGGATCATTTCCAAATGGGAAATCCATAGATTTCCATAGCGATATACACGTTTTCTGGAGTGTAGTCCCATATTCTTGGTATTTCTTGGTTCTATCCAATCAATATCTTCTTGATATATTCACCAATGTCCCACTCTCTGCCTCACAGTCGCGCACGACGCAGCGCAGTAGCCGCACCAAACGTGACGTCGATGCGGTGACTTCTACACCTGGAGTGGCAGTGCTGAGCAAGAAGGTCACTTCCAAAAGATAATATGATATGATAGAACGGTGATTTACTATCACTATTTTAGGATTGGGTTTTGACTTATGTGCATATTTTAAGGGATGTTACTAAATAACGTAGTATATAATCTCATACCCGAAGTGGGAAGTGGCTAGAAATCATATCACCATGTAGTTGGCTTGTTTAATTACCCAATACTTTGGTGGTTCATATTCCCTATATAACTTCACTAATCCAACTATATTAGTAGCCACTGTAGCAGAGGGAGACACATCCAAGCAGGGACGTTCCCAACTCATGAGGGTTTATAACCTATACCGCCTATACCCATTTGTGACCTTCACCACCAGGGGATGTAGACGTATTTGGGACCATCGGTGTTTCATAAAAATAGGGGGATACGATTAAAATGGCTTCCCCGCCCGTCTGGGAAAGAAATCTAACTGGAACATCGTAAAGGGTAAATGAGATAGTTCATATAGTTCTATCAAATGATTCAGTAAATGAGGATTGAAATTGATTTAACCTTCACCAGTTTTTTGGGGAATTCCAGTGAAGTTGGGGCTCCCACAATGGCGGATTTGAGCCTCCAATGTGTGGCAATGAAAATGGGGAAAATGAATATGATAATCAACCATGTGAATGGGATACCCCACATAAGGACACACAAAAAATATCAAAAAATTGGAACATCGCTAATGATGACTACATCAAAAATACTTTGATATTGCCATCTGGTTATTTAACATAGCCATGGAAAATCACCATGTTTAATAGGTAAACCCAGGTAAACCATCTATAAATGGGTCATTTCCCATGGCTACGTTAAATAACCAGAGGGTAATCTTTCGTTGCAAGTCAGGTTACCAGGAGATTTCACCACCCAACCTCATCAACCAAGGAAACGCAGAACGAGTTTCGAACATTGCTTCACCAGGAAGAAACAGAAGTAGTTTTACCATTGTCTCAAGAATAATCTAGCAAGCAACTAGACTGGAAACGCCAACTGTGCTATTCTTGAAGCAAGAGGTAATGAATTTGAACGGAGACCTGCAAAGATAGACCCATTACAACTGGAAGTTGGCCGGATAAACCACCTGTGAAAAAACGCCAAAAGGCACCTGCATCTCGGTAAATTGGGCTCCCCAAGCTTTGGAAATTGCACGTGGACACTCCTAAAACCACTTAAAACAGACTAGTGTATTTGAAGGATTTCAGTGATCAGTGGAACTAGAAGCAACATCGGAAAATCACGGGGATTCCCAATTTCATGGATTCCAAGAAGCCTCGATGTATATGTATACTTAATGTATATAATGTATGTTCATAATATAATAATCATTACATTGATATATATATATATATATTATACAGATGCATATTATATATATATCATGAATACATATATATATATACATATGTATATATATATATATAAATGACACCCTATAATCATCAACCAACGGGCTTTTGAAAACCCACCCCTCGGCTCGGGCCTACTCCCTGACCGCCAGTGTCCACCTCCGTTTCCATCGCCACCCAGGGGCCCCCCACGGCTGGATGAGTTATTTCCATCGGAAAAAAATTGAAAAACGATGGAAAAAAACAGGAAAATATGGAAAAAATGGATGAGAACTGGGGGTACACTAAAATAAATATATATATATATATATCTATATCCATAGATAAATATCCATAAATCCGAAGATCCGAAGTAGGTTCAAGATGGTTTGTGGGACCCCAAGAACTATTGGATTTAAGTGCTGGTTCCAAAAAAATCTGCGGTTGGATGATGTTGGATGAACACATAAAATCATATAATTAAATCAACTTAGATAAGTATGTATCTAGGCGGGCAACATCCACATTTTTTACGCACCAAAACATCTTCTTGTGGGACATGTAGGGAGCCATAATTGCAAATATATTGAATTAGCTTTTGGGAAACCAAATAAGCCCGGCGATCTTGCTTGCTTCACCTCTCCATAGTTCTCCATTGATATTGGGAACTTGCCTGGGTCAAGTCGAGAATTGGGTGAGATCAAGAATGATTTCAATGACCGGACTTTCCCATGACATGCCATGACCAGACTTCCCATACACTTGGGGTTTTAGAAACTCTTAACCCATACATACCGATACTGTGAGAAATCCCTGCTTGACGCTTGACATTCCTTCAGTTGGAGCCTGGTCCGAGTGATATGACGCCGTTGACCTATTGAAGTTGATTTCAACTGGGATACAAGTACGTACCCTCTGGTAAACTAACATAGCTATTGAAAATGGCCATAGAAATAGTGGTTTTTCCCATTAAATATGGTGATTTTCCATAGTTATGTTAGTTTACCAGAGGGTAGTACCTATTGAACATATCCCAGCCATACTGTCATATTATGTCGTATTGATGTCTCTTCAGACTTCCCAGGGCCATTTTGTGAAGCTTTGGCCTTTGATGGCACGGACAAATCCACCATTTTAACCACCCTTTCAGGTGTTGTCTACCCTCTACCAAAAAGATCGGGGACATTATCTAGTCCCATGACTATAAGTCAACCCCCACATTCTAACTGTTGATTGAATTCCATCTTGGGTGGTTACTGCAACCCGCCTGGCATGGTTCGTGTCTTTAATCAACCTATACTAAATTAAAAAATTACATCTAGACTTAGATATTTAATATTGCCTTTTCAAGAATTGTTTTCTAGCTACTTAGTCCCTTTCCCATCAAAACGGTAAAAGACTCACCCACCATCATCCTGGTGACCCCAAAAGGGGACCTGGCCTCACATCGTTCGATGCTGCAGCCGCCAGCCAGCAAGAGGGCTGCACCACCATGCGTGCTGCGCAGACGCAAGCGACTGAGCCTTGCCACACGAAGTTCCAAACGGTGACGGTTGGCGATGTTTATCGTTGATGAATTGATATAGACATGTAAACATCTAGAATCTATGTAACAATGTAAATAAATACATATAAAATATACAACATGTAAAGATCATGTAAAAATAATGTTATTTGACAATATATCTTAATAGATATACCATCACATATATACCACCATCCAATAACGATGTAATAGTTGCCATGGCTATCATAGCACTGAAGTTATGCGAGTAACGCCGTAACGCCCAGTGAACTGACCCCCATAACAAGGTGAACTCAAAACAAGTAATTGCTGGATGGTTCTGGTATATATGGATGTATACAATCACATATAGTATAATATATATATATATATTTGGTAACTATGTTTGTTTTTTTTCACCATAGAATTTCTGTAGAACCACACAACAATGGATTCAGGTCTTTTCACATGTCAAAGCTGCCAAAGTCCCTTTCTCAAAAAAGAGATCCAGTTTTGATCCCAAAAAAACTCCTCCTAGTTGGACGTACACACTCACACCCCACTTGATAGGTGCTCCATAATCTTTATAATCATTGTATACTTTACATACACCCAGTGTATATACATAGTCCATTTGTCTATGTCCATTGTATTACGGTGTCCCATTGAAAAATGGTGCAACACACCCCGCTATGTGGATGTATATGTTTTTCAAGTGGATGGATAAGCAAATACTATATCATATGATATATATATATATACATAGATTTATATATATACAGTATATATATATATACACATAGAATCACATAGATACATATGTATGTGTATGTAAATATATTTATGTATATAATTGTATATATATATATGTGCGTGTGTTTGTCTGGAAATGGGGTACCCAATTTCAGGCAAACCCCAAGAAATGTATATAGATGTGGCTTGTCAACCACTTAAGAAAAACATCCCAATCAGCGATGTTTGTTGGTAAGTGGGGTTGAAAAAAATAATAATCCAGTTATGAATGGAAGAATCCACTGGGACTTGCGATCACAAGCGGGTCACTTATATTAGAAGTGACGATTCGTGGGATGATGAAATCCATTGTTATTCTTATATTAGTACATATACAATAATACACACCATTAAGTATCCACATTCTGTTTCGATATGTTTCGATGATCTTCCAAGACTTTCGGGACATCCCCATCCAGATTTTACAGATCCCTTGACTGTATACTGGTTGGTTGACAGGGATGCCCCAATAGATTGTGAGAATCCCCAATTCTTTTTGGGCATGCAGTATAATCGTGGAACTACTCATTAAGCCACAGGTGTTTAGTAGCCACTCAGATATATCATTAGGTGAAAAATGGTGAAAATCATCCCCGTTAAATCAACAATTCTTGGTGGATCAAATTTCAATATCACAACCCTCGAGTGGAATGATCTTCCTACCTGCCATGCCCAGAGGGGGCCCGGACACCACCGAGTCCACGTTGGGCCCCGCTGCCACAATCAATCCCTGGGCGAAACGTATCACAGTTGAGATCAGTTGAGGGTGACTGCCCAACCAAACAGCCTGGAGATTCATTCTCCTGGAAAAAATATGAAAAAATCAGAAGTTTCCGCTTTCCAGTGATTTCAGGAGTTTCAGGTGTTTCGTGTCATTTGACAGTGCGACACTGTCAAGTGGGGCCATCCCAAACCCTGAGAATCTGAAAATGTTAGCTCTCCGTCATTTGGGGATTTGCGGATATTTGCGGGAGTTTTGCGAAAATTTGCGGGATTTTTGCGGGTAATTTCCAACGTCTTCAGTTGCAACTTTCACTTTGCTCAACTCAACCCTCAGACCTTAAAAAACACCCTGGACGTCCAATTGCCTTTCCAAAAACAAGGAGTTTTAGGAGTTTCAGGTGTTTGACGTCAAAGTCCATCGTTTTCAGAGAAAAGCAGGTAAACACCGAGAACTCAGGGTTTTTACCAGGATTTTGAATCTCCAGGAGGAGTTGATTTATGGATATTGATGGATATTGATGGTATAAACGCATTTCACTTATATAGGGGTGGGATGGGCTGGAGTGGGGTGCTAGTGGTTGAACAGATCCCAATCTCAATCCTTGTTGGAGGTGGTCACCTCCGTAGTTGCTAGTCCCTGAGATGAGCTGTAAAGTCATTGGGAATATCATCCTATTTCCAGCGATGCTGAAATAACACCCAAGGATAACTCCGATTCGAAAGGAAACAGACACATGCACACACGCATACAACATTCCCTCGAAAAAGGACGTTAAATTATGGTTGTGTTGTGTACGAAGATTTGTGTGAATGAATGGGCGTGCGGTTTCACCCACATGATCACAAATTGTGCATTGTCCCCCTGCGGCATTTTGTGGTGTGTTATGATCATGGGACATGCCGGAGTCCACATCCAAGCTGTGCCGATATTGAACGGGTTTTGTTCACTCACATCAACGAACAGGTGATAGTTTAAATATATAAATGAATATGATAGCCTTTTTTCACGCCAGAGACTTCGACGGGCTGTATGTGAGCGGTTCTTCATGGGATCCTCTCGCGAGTTTTACTCACATCTGAAATGGAGGCCACTGGATTTCCGCGGCAGACTTCGGCCAACAACTGTCCATCAGGCAAGACCAATCGAAGCCTTGCGAGAGCAAAATTCAATTCACGCGCAATGCGCTTGTGAGTATCCCAGGCGAGCTCAGAGTCAATCACATTCAAGCGCAGCACTTCTTCACCAGCCAAGCCCAAGCACGTGAGCACAACTGCATGATCCTCGCAAACAAGATCTAGTTGCAAGACAAGGTCTTCGGCAAGGGTCGTAAACTCACTGACGTAGCAAATTCCAGGCTCTGGCTGAAGAAAGGTGCCATGCTCATCAAAGCCCGCTCCGCAAGCAACAGCGCAGCCATCACTTCGGAGAAGCAGTGTGCCCTGCTCACCTGCAGAAATCTGAGTGTAAAATGTTCCCGCATCCAAGGGTGGAATATTGCATTGTCCATTTGTGTTGTCTCCACAAGCCAAAGCTCGACCATCCCGTCGGAGCAGCACCGTGCAATCTGCGCCTGCAGAAACTTGTGTGTATGACATTCCCTCCTCTAGAGGTGGAATGTTGAAGTGACCACCATAATCATCCCCGGGGCGCATTTCGCCACAGGCAACGGCAGTACCATCACTTCGGAGAAGCACAGTATGATACATGCTGCTGGAAATCTGTGTGTATGACAGGCCATGATCCAAAGCAGGGATCTTCCATTTCTTGGCGTACCTGCTGCAAGGCACAGCAGCACCATCATTACGAAGAAGCATCGTATTGTACCCGCCTGCAGAGACCTGGATATAAGACATTCCTTCATCCAAAGGTGGAATGTTGCATTGTTCCTCAAAGTTTCTTCCAAAGGCAACTGCACGGCCATCGCTGCGGAGAAGCACTGTATGAGTTGCGCCCGCAGAGACCTGTGTGTAGCGCACTCCTTGCTCCAATGGTGGAATGTTGCAGTGTCCCCAAAAAGCATTGCCACAAGCAACAACAGATCCATCACTTCGGAGCAGCACGGTGTGATCTTCGCCTGCAGAAACCTGGGTGTATGACAATCCTTCAGGTAGCGGTGGAATGTCGCATTTTCCTAAGTCGTTTGGTCCCTCAGCCCGGCAATTGCCATCACTTTGGAGAAGCACAATGTGACGCGAGACGGATACCATGGCAAAATGGCGAAAACAACTGGCAACGATTAACGTCTGGAACGAGAGTTTTCGATTGTCTGTATATATTCTGAAGGTAAAACCATGAAAAGACAATCTAACTAAATAATCTTGCAATTCGTTCAATCATGTGTCTTTTTTGATTCCTGTTTTGGAGATCGCAAAACAGTCGTGAAACGACAGGCACTTCATTCAGCAACAGCTTTTCAGAAAGCAATCGTGGATATTCTACAAATATCTAAAAATTGTCCATGCTCTTCAAAATGCCTTTTTAGTGCCATTCAACTACAGTTTTTCAGCTGGACCAGAGGCGCGATGAAAGTGAGTTTGTTCGAATGAGAAACGAGTCTTCCAAAGCCTCAGGTGCTGGGTTAACCCCTACTAAAGGAGGGGAAAGGATGAAAATGGAGGTATCAGCATCTGAAACAATCCAACAATCCGGCTCATGTGAGTTCCAGGGGTATATACAAAGCTCGGAACTCCAAGTCTAAGCTTTGGACAGTCCAGCTCTCTCTAAACTGGGTTCACAACCAATTGGCGCAATTAACTTGACAGTCAGAATCATGGATGCTTTACCATCTCCATACTGTAGTGGTGCCACAGACCTGTCTTCAAGTTTAAGTTGAGGTTACCCTCCAAGATCGAAAGTTTCACTATGAGATCGACAAGCTGTTGTCTTGTTTTCCCTACATGTGATGGTTAACAGTGCAAAGATTCAAAGGCAAACATTGGCAGTTTGGCTCTCCGTGTATGTGGATATGTTCTGTTCTGCATGTCATATACATATGTCAGGTTTTAAGATGTTAAAAACCGGCAAAAATGGACACGGGAACATAGGTATTGCTGACATTGGAACCACAAATAGTAGGTTTTGAACATTCTTGAACTTTGAGCCACTGCCAAGCCATGTTGCCTGTTGAAGACAGGGTTCCTGACATTTCCTCCATACATTTGATCCTTTTGATGCAGGCTACCCAGAATTGCACCACCAGTTCAGGAGATGATGCCTCCAAAAAAGGGACATTTCTATAGAGACCGCCATTTTTTGAAATCCAAACGCTTCGCCGATGCCACACAATCAATTGTGGCATGTTTCCACTTTATATTCACAAAAAAAGTCGTTGTTATGAAATGCTACCCATAATGAAGGCAACTCCACCAGTCCCATGAATGATATCGGAGCAGGTCAAAGTAGTGAGGTCAAACCTGAGGGCTTGAAAAACATCAGTTGTGAGGTCAATTTATCCATGCAATTTGCTGCTTCAACAGGGAACAGAATGACTTGTGGGGAAGTTTGGCGTTCAGAATTTGGAGACAAGCCCATAATTTTTGCCTTTCCTTTATCCCCACATCAACATGGCTAAAAATCACATATGTACCTCAGGCAAGAACTGGGTGTGTCTGAAAACATGGTAGCCAAATCTTTTGACGATCTTCCCATCATCATTTGGGTTTGTTTGAGAATAGGGGCACCCACAATTCCAGCGGATTGTCATCCTTTTCCCTCGCAAATGGCTATAGTTGGGGCATATCATCCAATTTTTGGGGGGTGTATAGTATAGTTGGCTGTAAATTCGAACCTATGGTGACTCGGGGATCCAAAACATTTTCAGGCACACCCATTTTCCTTCAATACAAACTGTACCCATAGAAGTAGTTGCTCACTTGTTTAACCAATATAATCAATAATCATCAATATATGTTTCCAATGTAATCTTAATATCATCAATAATCATCAATTTTAGTGAAGAAAAATCATATGTTCATATATGTTCCATTTTCAACTTTAAGTTTTTCCAACAATACACCCATATGTTTGTTCATAGATTCGCCCAGCCGACCCCCAGCCGACCCCTCCACCTCTCCGTCGAGCTGGGCGGAGTTGTCTGCTGGACCGCAGATGCAGATGGCCTTTGGGTTGCTGGGGGTTGCTGGGGGTTGCTGGGGGTTGCTGGGATGATTATTATAATAGCGATTATGGATCATTCCCGAAAATTCCCTGCGTTTAGCACCAGTAAGTAATGCTATTAATCTAATTAATGTCATTAATATCATTATAATAATTGTAATATAATTGTTATTAATGTAATGGTCACTAAGTAGTTTTCACAACGGTTACTAACCGTTACTAACCTGTTTTATCAACCCAATGGTTTTCTGAATGGTTTAGTTGGTGAAACCAATGGTTTTCCATATCTATGTGAGTTGAAAAAGGAGAGTACAGCCAGAAAAGTTGGAAACCAAAAAAAAATGTCTGGGAAACTCACATCATCTACAACATCCTGAAACAAAAGTGAATAAAAGTTTCGGGGGACCTACAAAAATCGAATAGTTTGGAAAATGACAAAGTCACTTCAAACCCTTGAAACAAACAACCGATTCAGTGTCGAATATTGGCTGTATTGTGGTTTCAACGTTGTTGTCGGCGTCCCCCCATTCCTGGTTGGGTCCATATCCCCGAGGTTTCATACTTCTCATGCTAAAAGCCTCCATGTTGGGTCAAAACATACACCTCCAACTTGGGGATTTTTGATGGAAATATTCTGGTTGGTGGTTTCAACCCCTCTGAAAAATATTATCAGATTGGATCATCATCCCAACTATTGGGGAACATGAAAATGTTCCAAACCACCAACCAGATATTATATCAAGATATCTGTCATTCAAAAGGTGGTAAAAATCCTCGCTTTTTCAGTTGGTTTATGTCAGGTTCACCGCATACTGTTACAGTTATAAGTTAACCTCTGGTAAATTAACATAGACCCTGCCAGATAGGGCTTGGAAGATTAGAGTTTCTACTAAAAAAATGGTTTCTTTTCAATGTCAAACTGTTAATTTACCAGATGGTATAAGTATCATAAACCAGAGTTCTTGGAGTTTTCTCAACCAACTGAGCGATTTCCTGGGCTCCCGCGGTCGACCCCACCTTGTCGATGATCATGGGCTGCAGCAAAGTCTCGGTATGGCCCTGCCTGAGCGAATGGCATTCAATTGGTAATGGGGGTATAATGGGATAATCTGAATGTAGGTGTATGTATATACATGTATATATATATATATGCATATATATATATATATGTATTTGTATATATATATATATGTATATGTATATATATATATATATATGTATATGTATATATACATGTATATACACGTATATATATATATGTATAATATATATATATATATATGTGTGTATATATATATATATATATATATATATATATATATATATATATGTAT
>Ga0126342_10019735_pt1 | contig 11418 bp, 8 predicted proteins | sample Cyp1metagenome_FD_92528 | JGI IMG/M metagenome (GOLD analysis project Ga0126342, IMG submission 92528) | Coral microbial communities from Lord Howe Island, Old Settlement Bay, Australia - Cyphastrea 1 metagenome | ecosystem: Host-associated > Invertebrates > Cnidaria > Coral ... | reverse complement strand
TAGAAATAGTTTTGCAAGTTTAGAAATAGTTCTGACAATTTTAGAAATAGTTCTGACAATTTTAGAAATAGCTCTGCAACTCTCACAGAAACCCAAAATAAAGAAGCCGAAGCAACCCCCAATGTATATATATATATATCGATCATCATACCTGGAACCGGACCAGAAATCATATCTGGAACCCAACCGAACAACCAGTACGTAGGGGTTCTACACCACCCTAGGCCGTAGGGAAACATGTTTTTAATTTCTGGTTCTCTGGGGTTCCATGTAACATCATGTAACTGTCATTGTTTTCCGCCCGAAACAAAACACATGTAGAATTACAGATTAAGATACATCAATCAAAAAAAAAATATCACCACAAACATCAGCGGTTTTAAAGGCCATTTTGAGCGTGCCAAACAAAAACAGGATGATAATTCTACAGTCCTGGTTTCCACCCATCGATGATTTCCCAGTTTGAAACCTCCATCGGGTACCCGGGGAGTTCCCCACCGGTTTGTCTGTTCATCAACATTCCATAAAGAAGTTCCATATAAAATCTATGCCATTTCCATTTTCCATTAATGGTTTCCATAGTTTTCATACTTCCCTTAAGTCACCCCATTTGTTTCTGTCCAACCACACCGTTGCCACGAGCCGCGTCGTTCTCCATAGGACTTCAATGCGGCCTTGCAGCAACCGGAGCTACGTAGCTGGATGGCCACTTTGGATCTGGAAACCTACGAGCCTTCGGCGGGAAAAAAACGTTTTTATTGATGGTGAATTGATGGTTAATCTTACTATAAACAATGGTGAATTGATGGTGAATTGATGGTGAATGGTTAATCACTAGTCTATTTAATGATGGTGAATTGAATGATTGATGATGATGGATGATGGTTAATAAAAACTTACTGGTGCGTGCGTGCTTTTTACGCAGGGAATTTTCGGGAATGATCCACTGGCTAACTATCAATAATCATCCCAGCAACCCCCAGCAACCCATCCATTCCCTACGTAAAAAGCACCAGTAAGAAAAAGGGGATTTGGTTGGTGGTTTGGAAGATGGCTTTTAACCAATCCATCCAATCCATCCAATTAACTACTGTAATCTCATATCTGGTTGGTGGTTTGGAACCATGGAATTTTATGACTTTCCATTCAGTTGGGAATAATCATCATCCCAACTGACTTTCATTTTTTTCAAAGGGGTTGAAACCACCAAAAAAGTGGGATTGGTTTCTAGGAAAAGAGGCCCCAGATGCTGAAAAAAAAGCCGACGACCTAACCTGATGTGTTTTGTTCATTCTTGGGGCTTGGTTACCAGAGGTAAATGGAAGGTTAGTGAGAGATTTTAAGGGGATATCATACCAAAATATAGCAAGAGTTGGCATCCTTACGAGTAAACAATGGGGGTTGCAACGCATACCTACTTACCCACCCATATAATTCCATATGATTCCATATATATATAGATGTACATAGATACAGAATGGTACGTGAGAGGCAGCACTCTATGAATTTCATGTCTCATGTAGTTTTTATGATTGAGAAGTCGTGTGAGTTTTTCGCTTGCGTAAATGAGACGAGTCGCTACTCAGATGACTTTGCGATCCGTGGGATGATCCTGAAAGATGGAAGCGACATGGGGTTATCACAGAATTGAACAATCATGTTACCAATGAAGAAGAAACATTAATAACTCACTGTTTTTGTATGTTTACTATATGTGGATGTGAAACAGGATGTAATATGATGTAATGGGTTTTAGCTATGGGAACTATGGGGTATATAACCAACAAGAAGGGTTTTCAATACCAGCCATAATTGAGGATACGGTTGGGAACAATGGGTTCCAAACAACAACATAGCATAGACCCTGAAAAGCGCTTATAACAAGAACCACCCCAAATTGGCGGGATCTCTGTTAGTTGGAGGGATGGTGATGGATAATCTTAGATAGTAGATAATGAAGGGAGAATGATGGGATAATGATGGGACGATGATTGGATAGTGATGTGAGATTAATGAGATAATAATAATACAATAATGATGGGATAATGGGGCATCATCGCCAGTGGATAATCCATGGATAATGTTAACATTCTAACGGATATGGTGGAGAACGTTGCTAGCGTGACTGTTGAAGAGAAATGATCTAAAGAACGGCCCATATCCCAAATATGATCATAAGATTGGGTTTACCCTCGGGTAATCTCTGGTAACGTAACGTAGTTATGAAAACGCGGTATACCCCAAAAATGCAATTTGAATTTGGACACATGATGGTCAACATTATTTTTTGGCACCATGTTCTTCAGAAACACGTTAATTCAAGCAGTTTAGACAGTTTCCATGAAAATGGGATGTCCGTAGTGGTGTAAGTTCTTTACGTAAGTTCCATTCTTTTGATTTGGGCCATTGGAAGGTTTATGGATCCCTAACTTTTGGCAATTTTTCCTTGGCTCTCTGCTGGAGGCTGATCGGCTGATCCCCAAGGAGCTGTTGTGATTTTTTCTTGGTTGTGTTTGAACCAGAAAGTGAGCTATTACATAAAATAAGCCTGATTGATTGGTGATGTTCAATAGGGAGTTATACTATACCTTATACTGCCTGGCTTGTTGGGGATAGTTTTTACAACCATAGTAGGGGAAATCGTTTTCAAATTTTCAACCAACGAGTGTTTCATGAGATGGGAAACCGGGGTATGGCTTCAATGGCTCTTCTCGGCTTGCGATTGGACCTAGGATTTGGTGAACCTCTTCCACTTGATCGATGATGGTCCGAAAATGGGTGGAGATGGTGTGAAAATGAAAACAGCGATTATTCAAAGTGTACCAGATTAAGTTTAAAAGAGTAAGATTAAGTTTGTACAGTATCCTTCTGGACTTATCGTAGGCGATAAGTTTCTCAGATTTTACTTCCAATACTCGCAAGTCTCAGATTTTGGTTGATTACCAACACACAAAACAGAAACCAAGGATCTAAAGTATCCTCTAGCAATCAAACATAGCCGGCTGCATATGTTTATGTTTATTGGGCAATCAATTGATGGATGTTTGTTTGGGAGAAAATTCGATTGCAAGGCCAGATCATTGGAGGGTAGATGCTAGTCCTGCTGAGTTTCGGCGTTGGAGTTGGCAAGAAAAAACTGCCACAGTCCGAACCGAAGAATATGATGTCACAATTTCAACCCTAAGTGTCCCTATGGAAATTTATGGAACATCCCAGCAATCTTGCTGTCAAACGCTACTCACCAAAAAATGCAAAGATGTCAATTTCGGGCACTATTTACTAGAACCGCCGATGCTGCTCCCAGCTGCGTTGCTAGTCAATAGCAGAAATGTTTGCAGTATCAAGTTTGGTCAACAGATCGGCATCACTGTCATTGCTTGCGTGATGATTCTACAAACCAAAAATGCATCATGCATAGCGTGCCATGCTGTCATTTCATATCTTATTTCACATTGCATCCTTACATTCATACAAACCGTCATACGTAAGTACAATACTGTAGTCAGGCATAGGCATTCAGCCAGACAAACAGACAGTGCTGCTTGGTGATTTCAAACATTCCTGAGTCTTCCCTTCCTCAGAGGACCAAAAGTCCAATGAGCAGATTTGCATGGTCCAACAAACAGGATTTTATCGCAGCAATGGCTTCATCTGAATTGAAATTGTAGACATTAATTTTATAGATAGATAATGATAGATATATTTATCCTAGCATCTTCACTTTGACATACACATCAGAAACCCTTGGTTTCTGACCATCAAATTGCCATCGATTCCTATTCCAATGGATGATCATATATGATCATCATTTTTCTCATGGGCCATTTGGTGTGTGTCCCCAATTTCGAAACGAAATAGAAGATTGTCGGTTTCTGTTGGTTATACATAAGTTATACATCTTATCAAACAGCTCCATGAAACATCTTCCCAGAGTTTCCCACATAACCAATACTTTCCACATATGTATCAATCATGACATCAAAAAATCCATGAATCATCAATATCAATCAATATCAATCATCATTAATCATCATGAATCATCAATAATCATCATATATCACATATTTCCCATAGTTTTCCTTTTTTTTCCTGGGAAATTTCGGAACGCCACGGCACTTTGTGTGTTTTTCACCAGGCGATGGCCGCATCACGGTGGCCGAATTCCTGGAGGGCGCCATTCGGCTACGGGGCCTGGCCAAGAGCGTGGACTTGGCGCAGGCGCCCGGGGCTCCCAGGGGTAGGCCATGATAGGAAAACACGGTGGGTAGAACAATAAACCACCCATTAATCTATGGTTAATCTATGGTTAATCTATGGTTTTTATAATTGGAATAACAATAAATAAACCATCCATTCTCAAATGGTAACCATACCAGCTATAAAAATGGTGATGACTGGGGATAGTTTATGGCATTGTTTTACCCATATTACAATCTGGTTGGTGGTTTGGAACATGAATTTTATTTGTCCATATATTGGGAAGAATCATCCCAACTGACTTTCATATTTTTCGGAGGGGTTGAAACCACCAACCAGTATTAACAAGGTGGTGCCCCCCTCAGTTATAAGTTGGTTTATAATCCCATTCACTAGTTCGATATATCTACCATAAGTCCTAGTTAGTATTGAACATCACCAAACTATTGGGGATATACAGTAATATAATCTCCAACAGATACTTGAAAGTGACTTTCAAAATCTCCAGAATGGTTTATAACTTCAATAACTATGGCTTGTGGTAGATATATCTAAAGTTAATGGGGTTTATAAACCAACTTAGAACTGGGAGGGCACCACCTTGTAGGTAATGTGTGGGTAAAACAATGCCATAAACTATCCCCAAATCACCATAAATAGGTGGTATAAACCATTTGAGAATGGGTGGTTTATTATTTTTTTACCCCACATTACCCCCCAAAATGGAAGGTTTTTAGTGGAAAATCCGCATGACTTAGGAAACCTTCATATGGCTGTGCTTGATAGGGCCGGTATAGCTTGCCCCAATTAAATTGCCATTACTGTAAATAATCACTAACCATTGGGTGGCTACATGGTTTTCAGCATGGTTACTGGTTCAAATGGTAAATGGTATAGACTACATGATGAACCCGTTATCCTAACCAATATTAAACGTTTAATGTTATAATTATTTATGATGGCCATTTTGGAGGTATCAACTATAGTAGGATATTGACATATCAACTAGAGAAAGATGGAAAATCCCATTTACCAAATCCTTGTGTATACGTGTAGAGCAATATAAATATTATATATACACGTAATGTTAAGGCCAGGACGGGGGCTGCAGAGGGCCAGTGTTTTATGCATTTTGGGGTGTCGGCAGATTGCCCAAATGGCTGACGAGATTTGTTTCCAAAAGGCAGCACCCTAAACCCTAAATCCTAAAACCTAAATCTGACATAACACCCAAAGTAAACCTTAAAAGTAAAATCGTTCAAAACCGTGGTAAAGACACTAAACAACATCTAAGAACCCTAAACAAACCCTAAAGAGGACAAACCTCTGAGCGGCACTCCCGGCCTAAGGGCAATATTACATGTATGTATATATATACATGTATATATATATATATATACATATATATATATATGTACATATATATATATATACATATATATATATATACATATATATATATATACATACATATATATATACATATGTACATATACTCAATTAAACATATATACATACATAAGTATATATATATGTAGAAATACGTGTGCCTACATTTATAAGATGTAAGCATAGTTGTTCCTTTACACACACACATATATATAATATATGCATACGCATATGTAGGGATATTTATATACAAGTTGCGGTGGGTCAGTTCGATTTATCAATGGGTTGAGAGCAATATACGATACCAAATATTAACTATGGGGATCGAAGCACGCTTTGATGGGGATATCATTTCTCCTTGCGATATCCTTCAATGGCCAATACAAGTGCAACATCTAGACTGACTTTCATAGATGGCCATCGGTGCCCACAATTCCCACGGTTCATTGATTGATGAACAGGAGTATTGCCCTTCCACTTTTCACAAGACATTTTGAGTAAATGATGGTAAAGGGTAGTCACCCAACTGGGCCCAACAGATGTTGTCTACTTAAAGATATCATTGGATAAAATCGTGGATAAGGGCCCCACGAATTACCATTTATGTGCATGTGAAAACATGGTTTCATGCCTAGAAAAGGGCTGGGTTGTACACTTTGAGTGTATCACATCTATTGATTGTTGTTACAATATTTTGTGGATTTTGATGGTTTTGATGCTTGCAACGGACTTGGATGCATCAAGTTTAGTTGGGGTTTCTCCAAACATAACTTTGTTCTTCATAGCCATCCGAGAAAAAATGACGCAATGCAAATCCTAGAGCTGAGCGGCTTAGATGTCTCCGAAAATCGCGTAGTTATACCAGCATTTTTACGGCAGTGTTGGTAGGGAGAATGATGATTCACTAGGAAATTGAGGTGCACCCTAATTTCAGAGTCCCCTTTAGCGAGTATACCCAATACAGTAAATGGGTCTCCAATCTCAACTTTCTCCACTGGCATCATCGCAGCACTGTTAAAGCTATTACATATCTGTGGGGTGTTTGTCGGGCTGCTTTTTGGGTAGGATACCACATACAAGAATGCGTTGTAAAGATATATGGCTATTATATTATTGTATATTTTCACAATAGAAATTTACAATAGAATTGTTGCAAGATCTTCAATCATCCATGAACATACAAACATTATTATATATTCATGCCAATGAAAGTGATGGATGGCATTAAAACCCGTTGATGCAATATCAACTGGTTTGATATTGCTGGTATGTTCAACCACAAGAGATTCAACCACGAAAAACAGGTGCCTATTTACAAGAGCTACTGTTTAAGTGGCATGAATCATCCGTGACTTGGGCTTACCAACATTCTGACTGTCAGAATGCAGCCAGAGTGTTCATATTTGCCTCTGGGTGAATAAAGACCTCGAAATGATGCATATATATATGTAATATATATATATATATGTAATATATATATATATATATGTAATATATATATATATATGTAATATATATATATATATGTAATATATATATATATGTAATATATATATATGTAATATATATATATATATATATATGTAATATATATATATGTAATATATATATATATATATATGTAATATATATATATATATGTAATATATATATATGGGTGTATTTGGTCCAAGTCTAGTTCGAAATGTCAGGCCCTTGGCGATCCTTTCCCCAGAATCAGTTTGGTGGATAGCTTGGCATGTACTGGTGACTGGTGACTGTCATTTTGTCATCTAGATTGTTTTTCAGGAATGAAAGTGACTCGGGTTTTTTATACATTTTCATATACCCATCAAGATAACCCCATTCATGTTGGCATTAATCTACCAGCACCATGGATCCGTCATGGGCTAAGGCCCCTTCAGGGAATTTTCAAGCAAAAAACCAGATCCCCTTGACAAAAATTTCCCTTCAGGGCAACTTCCCTCGATCGACCGACAAAACAGGTGCTGAACACCACGCGTCGCCTGGATGCCAAAATGGAGGCAATGCCGCGGTGTTTTATTGGGTTGTTTTTAACTGATGCACATGATTTTGATATAGAATGTCAATGATGTCAATGTCTCATTTATGATATTTATGTGCAGGGTTGCACCAAAAAACAGGGTTGCCAAAAAATACATGTTTTGCAAGTGGTGGTCACCACAAGCCAGCCATCCCCAATGACTTTCTAGAAATGGGTTTTCCACATCATTCCCAAATGGTCGTTTATTGTTGGGTATGTAAGGCCTATTTAAGGGAATATCCCCACATAATATGGCCAGAAATATGGTACAGTACCTCCATCTGTTGGATCCTGAAATTACCATTGACGTTCGAAAGCGGCTTGTTTTTAACACATTTCTCTGGGACCTGAAGGTGGGCTGTTCCTTGGCTGCTCTGCCAATGGGATTTTAGCGTTGAGCTGATGAGCAGTGGCTGAAAACAACACCCCTGTTGCCGGGTTGATGATGAGTTCGGTTGGATTATAACTACCCTTGATATATTGGGGATTATAATAATCCAATAAGGGAATTCCTGTAAACCGTTGTACAAGGGAATCATAGAGGGATTTTGAACACTGCTCAATTGATGATACATTGGAGATCATTTGAGATGGGTTTGGGGGGTTGGAGGAGCAGGCGCTGCAGCTTGGACATGGCATGACTTGGCTAGATAGCTAAGTTGGTGAACATCACTCCAACAAAACTATGGTTTATGGCAGATATATATGATATAACTATAGTTAATCGGGTTTATAAACCAACTTATAACTGGGGGGCTATAACTTCTTTTAACTCTGACTCCTGCTTCCTAACCCCGGCTTAAAGGCTTTTAACCACGACTAAAAAGCGTCTTAATCACGACTAGTACCATGCTATTGTATTTAAGTATTTCATTGCATTTCAAAAAAGCAATTTTTGTATGTTCATATACGTGCCTTAATTCTATTTTGTTTTTGGCATTCTTTGTATTTCGAAATACAAGCCAGCAGGAGCTCCCGGCCCTGCAGGCTCTCTATATGGTCCTGAAGGACATGCCCGGGCAGATGCAAAAGCTGGATCGCTATCGGGCCACGGCGCCATGGCCGAAAAGAAATGTGCCAACACGCGATGGCATGTATCGATATACATAAGTATGCAAATACATATAATATATATATACATACATACATACATACATACATACATACATACATACATACATACATACATACATACATACATACATACATACATACATACACACACTTGCTACTATTTGTGCCTATATATATATATATATCATATTTACATATCATCCCATCATGCCATGTACATATCTATTAATGATATGTATATATATATATTGCTGTGTAAATTCATATATATATATATGTATGTATATGCGGTTCAATAATCCAGTTGCCATATGTGCATGTACTGATCACATTTCTTGTGGAGATGCCGGCCTTACAAAGGCATATGATCCTCGAAATATCCCATTGTTCTGGTAGCTTCTGGCGGAAACATCGCTTGGACGATTCCGGAAGTTCCCACTTGAAAACATTGCTGACAATTCAGGAAAGCTCAAGAACAATGGTAAAGCATGCTTGGCTTTTCTCATTTTTACCAACTTACCATGATTCGTTTACCAACTAGAAACCTTCGTTTAGTTCGCGGAGTTTCCATTGAAATGTTTAATTACTAGAGGTAAACCCTTTCCAATTATACATGGTTGGGGTTACAGTTCCATCAATGGGGTTATAACAGTTATAACTGACTCATAACTGACATTTTGTGGCCATAGCTATGATTCCCAGAGGGTATGTAATGGGATGAAGTTCTTTTTTATCTGACTTCTTGAAAAAAATACCCTCTGGTAAACTAACAGTTTGCTATTGAAAATGGCCCAGTCGAAATAGTGGATAAAAACCCATTCAAAATGGTGGATCTGTCCATATAAATCACCATTTTCCCATGGTTTTCCCATCATTTTCCCACAAATAATGGTGGATCTGTCCATATAAATCACCATTTTCCCATGGTTTACCAGAGGCTACAGGGTCTGTTCCATGTGTAGTTCCATTTCTTCGGATCACAGATCCTTTTCGCTCCGTTGGTTCGCCTCTAGGCGGTCACCCGGAGTTCTCGGGCGGTGACGCGTCGCTTGTCCTACTGCCTCAGGCCAGCGTGAGAAACGCTATGACGCTATGGATCTGGAAATGGTGTTTGTTGTACTAAGGACAGGAAGATGATGAACCAGTGGATTCAGAACATGTCAGAACTTTTTTTCCCTATGTTCAGCCCCAAATGTTCCAGGAATGGGTGTTTTTCATGGGGATATATCACAAACTATATTAACTATTTCATAGTTTAAGCCAACAATGCTGTGAGGATTTTTTAGTGAACGACCTAAAACATTTTGATATTATTATGGTTCAATTGGATATGATATATAACCAACTATATCCAATTTACTGGTGGTTTAATGGGTTCCCCGCAAGTAATTTAACGTGGGGAACTGGAAAATCACCATGTTTATGTAATTTTTAAATCATGATAAATTATCGAAATAAATGCGCCATGTTTCATTGCCATGTTGAATAACCAGACGATATTTAATGGGGATATAAACAACTATACATATATATATATATATACATATCTATATATACATATCTATATATACATATCTATATATACATATATGTATATACATATATATATATACATAAATATATACATATATAACTAATGTGGGTCTGTCTGAAAATCGGGGATACTTCCATTGTATGATATCTCAATTGCGAACAACGTGATTCACCAACAGATTTATGGGTACCCAATCTTCAGACAAACTCATTTGGACCTGAAAATGGAACATTAAACCAACAAAGATTACCCTTTGGTAATCAAACATGGCAATGGGAAGTCCCTCCATTTGTCATGATCATCAATCTATTAATAGGGGAGAGAAACCATATACCATGGCACACACGGAGGTTTAGATGGGAAGATCATCAAAGTAAATGGAGCATTTTCCAGTGCCATGTTTGATTACCAGAGGGTATCAAAACCAACCACAGTGATCATGTAATGGCTATAGACTAGGATACAACCACTATGCGATCTCTGTGTCTGATCATGGACGGTATACCCCCGATGTCGAAGATGAATGAACATGATGATAAACATTTTGCATTTGCTCGCTGAGTACTACATTTTTATACAGTTCCAAATGGCCCTGAAAAAAATGGAGAACATGTTTTGACAAAAGCCATGGTGTGCAAACGGGATGGAAAAGAGCATGATACACCACATATGTCAGCATGTGTCTAGATATAGAATGATATAAATTTAAAATTTGACATTCTATATCTAAAGTTTTTTTCTGTTAATTTTATATGAAGGACATTCATAAATTCTATATAGAACATTCTCTTTAGATTTAGAATTGATGTCCTGTTTGTTTTTTTTCTCCATCTGTTTCTGAAGTTCGTTTTTTAGCTACGTTGAGCTACGCATCCCCGCAGGGAAGAGCAGCAGCAGGAAACTGTACCGGGCATCACAGCATCGCTGAAATTCTTCAGGCGCCTGGGACACCAGTGGTCACCAGTGGCATAGTGGCACTCTATACATATATGATTCATATGATCATATATGTGTATATACGATGATTGGTTTTTATAAACAATGTATTTAATATATTTTATAATCGAAGGAAGTTTAGAAGCTATACTTCCGACAATATGGACAGTTGAAAAGCAGAGGTGAGAAGAGTCAGAAGAGAAAAGATCAGAAGAAAGAAGATGTAGATGCGCGAAAAGATAGG